>Ga0194133_10000472_pt1 | contig 81699 bp, 57 predicted proteins | sample TA2KigOf40mmetaG_FD_155448 | JGI IMG/M metagenome (GOLD analysis project Ga0194133, IMG submission 155448) | Freshwater microbial communities from Lake Tanganyika, Tanzania - TA2015055 Kigoma Offshore 40m | ecosystem: Environmental > Aquatic > Freshwater > Lake | place: Tanzania: Lake... | reverse complement strand
CTTTATAGCGATGGTTGTCGATACCGAAGGCAATATGATTGGCCTTCATTCAATGCAATGAATACATGGTCTAACACTGCGCTCCAAGGGACGCGCCGCAAGCGGTGCGCCCCTGAGCTTTGACGTTACGGGTTCAGTACTTTCCCCCGCTCCCAAGCGAATCCAACTTTCTCCACACGGCTACCCATCCTGTCCAGCAAGGGACGCAGGGAACGGCGTGCCCTGTCACCCCTTGGCCTCGGCGGCGAGGCGTTCGCCCAGGCGCCTGAGGGCCGGGCTGGCGTCCATTTTTTCAAGCCTCGCCTCGATCAGGTGAAACTGCCCCGGCGTGGCGATCGCATGGTCGAGGGCCTTGCAAAACTCGTCTTCCGTGCCGGCCAACACCCCGAGCCCGCCGCCCAACAGCGCCGGCATCTGGTGGTAGTTCCAGTTGTGGATGTCGTTGAACTTGCCCTCGAGGATGAACCGCTCGGTGAGGTATCCCCGGTTGTTCAGCACCACCACGATGGGATCGAGGCCCAGGCGCACCGCCGTGGAAAGCTCGGTTCCGGTCATTTGAAAGGCGCCGTCGCCCACGAGCACGAGCGGACGGACCTTACCGCGGGCCACCTGCGCGCCGATGGCCGCGGGCACCGCCCAGCCCAGCGTGGCATAAAACGCCGTGGCCAGGAAATCAGCCCCCTCGTGAACCGACAGGTCGATCGACCCGAACATCGCATCGCCCGGGTCGGCGACAACCGAAAGCCCCTTGGAAAGAACCGAGTTCACCTTGTGGAACAACCGGCCCGTGGTGAGGGGGGCGCCGGCACGGGGCATCCAGGGTTGTTCCAGGGGATTGTCCTTCGGGGGCAACGGACGGTGGAACACGGGCACCGATTGAACGGCGAGGCCGGCGAGGAAATCATCCAGCCGCACCTCCTCGAAGGCATGATGGCGGATGCGGACGGTCTGGCTTGTGGCATGAACCGTCCGTTCGGGGGAAAGCCTCGTGGTGAAGATGCCCGTGTCGGTGTCGGTGATGGGAGCGCCAAGCGAAAGCACGCAGTCGGAGCCCTCGACAAACTCCACGAGCTCGGCCCGGCTGAGCGCCCCCACATAGGTTCCGGCATAGAGCGGGTGCTTCTCGCTCACCACCGACTTGCCCAGGAGCGTGGAACAGACCGGGATGCCGTGCCTTTCGGCGAACGACATCAAGGCGCCTGTGAGCCCGAACCGGTGAACCTCGATGCCCGCGATGATGATCGGCGCGCGCGCCGCGGCCAGCATGGAGGCGGTTTCACCCACCGCCTCGGCCAATTCGTCGGGGTCGCTGGCGGGGGAGCCTGATTCCGGCACATGCCCGGCTTGCCCCTCCATGTCGACACGGTCGCGCGGCAACTCGATATACACCGGCTGCTTGCGCGCCAGGCAAGTGGCCAGCGCCCGGTCGATTTCCCTGAACGCCGTCAGCGGATCCTCAATGGTGACCGCCGCAGCGGTGATCGGCTCGAAGGCGCGGCGCTGGGCGTCGTGCGCCCCCACCATGTGGTGCACCTGCGACCTCTTGCGCCGCTCGCGCACGCCGGGGGCCCCACTGATCACCACCAGGGGCGATTTCTCGGCGTAGGCGCAGGCCACGGCATTGGCGGCGCTAAGGCCCCCCACCGCGTAGGTCACGCACAGGGCGCCCAGGCCGGTGACACGGGCGTAGGCGTCGGCGGCATAGCCGGCGCAAAGCTCATTGGTGGTGCCCACCAGTTGGAGGGGGCTTTCCTCGAGTTGCCGCATGAATCCCAACACATAGTCGCCGGGAATCCCGAAGACATGCCCCAGGCCCAGTTGGCGCAACCGGTGGATGAGATAACGACCAACGGAAACAGGTAGGGTGGCGGAATCGGCCATGGCTCGAACCCCCATGGGGAGCGAAGGGATCACACCCTTATTGTTCGGGCAGCGAGCCGGTGAAACCAGCCCTGAATCAGGCCAGCAATTCCTTCACCACCCGCCCGTGCACATCGGTGAGGCGGAAATCCCGCCCGGCATGGCGGTAGGTGAGTTTCTCGTGGTCGAAGCCCAGCAGGTGCAGGATGGTGGCCTGCAGGTCGTGGACATGCACCTTGTCATGCACGGCCTGAAACCCGAACTCGTCGGTGGCGCCGTGGACATGGCCGCCGCGGGCCCCGCCGCCCGCCAACCACACGGAATAGCCGTGGTGATTGTGGTCGCGGCCGTTGATCTTCCCGGCGTTGGCCCCGGCCGTGGGCAGTTCCACGGTGGGGGTGCGGCCGAACTCCCCGCCCCAGATCACGAGTGTTTCATCGAGCATCCCCCGCTGTTCGAGGTCGGCCAGCAGGGCGCCGATGGCCTGGTCGCACTCCTTGGCCAGGCGGCGGTGGTTCACCTCGATGTCGTCGTGGTTGTCCCATGGCTGGCCGGCACCGTGCCATACCTGCACGAAGCGCACGCCGCGTTCCACCAATCGGCGGGCGATGAGCATCTGCCGCCCCTGCACCCCGGGGCCGTACATGTCGCGGATGGACTGCGGTTCGCGGTTGATGTCGAAGGCATCCTCGGCATCCGACTGCATGCGCCAGGCCAGCTCGAACGACTGGATGCGGGCCTCCAGCCGGCTGTCGCGCTCGCGTCCGGCTTGATGCCTCCGGTTCATGCGGGCCAAAAGGTCGAGCTGGCCCCGCTGCTCGCCGGCGGGCCTTCCCGGCCTGATGTTTTCCACGAGCTTTTCAAGGCTGGTGTTGCGGGTGTCGATATAGGTGCCCTGGTACACGCCGGGCAAAAAGGCCGATTGCCAGTTTTGCGTTTCCTGGATCGGGTACCCGCCGGGGCACATCGAAATGAAGCCGGGCATGTTCTGGTTCTCGCTGCCCAGCCCGTAGGTGACCCAGGAGCCCATGCTGGGCCTCACCTGCCGTGAATCACCGCAGTTGAGAAGCAAAAGCGAGGGCTCATGGTTGGGCACATCGGCATGCATGGAACGAACCACGCACAACCGGTCGGCCATGCGGGCGACATGGGGAAACAGTTCGCTGATCTCGATGCCCGCTTGCCCATGCTTGGCGAACTTGAACGGCGAGCCAAAGGCGGCGCCCGTCTTGCGTTCGGTGGGCAGGTTGGGCCTCGGCAGGACCTGCCCGTGGTGCTTGTTCAGCAGCGGCTTGGGGTCGAAGGTGTCGACATGCGACGGCCCGCCGTTCATGAACAGGTGGATGACCCGGGTGGCCTTGGGCTTGTGGTGGGGAAACCGGGGAGCCAACGGGGCGATCTCGCGCGAGGGGGCGTTGGCGCGCGCCTCAGCGTCCAGCATGGCCGCGAGGCCGATGCCCCCCAAGCCCATTCCGCCGCGCCACAGCATCGATCGCCTGTCAAGCATGATGCCACCCCGTCTCAATCGATGAACTGGAATTCATTGCAGCACAACAAGGCGTGGGCCACCTCGGCGAGGCCACCGGGCCTTGAGGAGGCATGGGCCACGGCATCGTCGCGTTCGGCTTCGTCGGGTTCGCGTCCCAGCGCCAAACGGTAGAGGCGGACCACGCGGGCGGCGGGCGACAAGCCCTCCATTTCAGGCCGCGCCGCCAATGCCCTGCCCATTTCAAGGGCGAACGGGTTGTTGAGCAGGTAAAGGGCCTGCTGGGGCACCGTGGTGGCGTGGCGGGTGGGCGTGGCCAAGTCGGGGCTGGCCAAGTCGAAGGCGCGGAAGGTGCCGGGAAGGTTCTGCCGGTCGATGAATCCGTAGACGCCGCGCCTGCCGGAGTAGGGTGCCGTGAGGATCTCGACCGACGGCCCTCCCATGGCCGGGTCGAGCTTGCCGGAAACCGCCAGCATTCCGTCCCGCAGCGCCTCGAACTCAAGCTTGCGGCGGTTGGCGCGGGCCCAGAGGCGGTTATCCGGATCTTGTTCTTCCGCGACCGGATTACCCGCGACCTGCCGGTAGGTGGCCGATAGCACCATGGCCCGGTGGAGTTTCTTCATCGACCAATGGTCGCGCATGAGGCGGGTGGCCAGGTGGTCGAGCAGTTCGGGATGGGTGGGCGCCTCGCCTCGGAGGCCGAAATCGCCCGGCGTGCGGGACAAACCCTGTCCGAAATGAAGCATCCAGAGCCGGTTGACCGCCACGCGCGGCGTGAGCGGGTTGGTTTTCGAGACGATCGCCTCGGCCAGTTCCAGCCGCCCGGTGCCCTTGGAAAAGGCCTTGCGCTCGGCACCGGCGGCCACGAGGAGAAACTGGCGCGGCACCGTCGGCCCGGGGTTGCCCGGATTGCCCCTCAGAAGCACGCGGGCTTGCTGGGGCCCGGTTTCCGCAAGGGCCATCGCCCGGGGCATCTCCCCGGCGTTCCTGGCCACGAACGCGTCCGATTTCTTGCGCGCCTCCTGAACGCGGTTCCTTTCCGCCCTGTCGAGATACCGCTCGATTTCCCCCGGGGGCACATCGCACGGCGCGTCCTTGCCCACAACCGAGGCGCGAACCGGGGCCAAAGCGGCGTCATCCGGCGCCTCCATCGCCTTGTCGAACAGGGTCTGGTACCGGGTTGCCAGGGCCCCATGGTTTTCAGGAAGGTCTTTCACCAACGCGGCCAGGGCACCCGGCCACTTCTGCTCGGCGGCGCGCTTGCCGAGTTCCGCCACCAAGCCCGCCCCCTTCGCCTTCCACTCCGAGGCCTTCAAGGGCGAAAGCGCGCGCCACGCCGCGAACACATTGTCTCCCTCCTTGCCGCGTTGCTCCAGGTGGCGCCTCCAACGGTCGAGCACCGGGCGCCTCAGGGCGGCATCCTGGGCGGGAGGCAACACCCTCTCCGAGGGAGGCAGGCCGGCGTCACGAACCGAAAGCATGTAGGCGCCCGCCTGGGAACGCAGCTTCGCCGGTATTTCCGCGCCATACTTTCTCAACAGGTCGTCCAACTCTTTTTTCTGACCGGCCAGGGCTTTTTGGTAGGATTCGGAGCCCGGCGCGTCGGAAAGGGCCGGAAGATCCTTCGGCTCGGTGCTTCCCAAAAAGACGCCATGCAGCGAGTAATAGTCGCCGATGGGAACCGGATCGAACTTGTGGTCGTGGCACCGGGCGCAGCCGATGGTGATGCCCATCAGTCCACGGAAGGTGACATCGAGCCTGTCATCGATGATGTCGTGGACATTGTTGAGGAACCGCCTGCCCAGGGTGAGGAACCCGAGCGCCGCGAGATCCTTCTTTTCCTTGTCGGGCCAGACATCCGCGGCAACCTGAAGCGCCACGAATCGGTCGTAGGGAATGTCGGCGTTGATGGAGTTGACCAGCCAGTCGCGGTAGGTCCACGCGAACGGATAGCGGCGATCCTCCTGGAAGACATAGCCCTTGGTGTCGGCGTAGCGGGAAATATCCATCCAGTGGCGGGCCCAACGCTCGCCAAACCTTGGGCTGGCCAAGAGCCTGTCCACCAGCCGTTCATGGGCGCCGGGTGCCTTGTCCGAAAGGAAGGCGTCGATCTCCCCGGGCGTGGGCGGCAGGCCCGTCAGGTCGTAGGTGACCCGGCGGATATAGGTGCCCCTATTGGCCTCGGGGGCCGGCCGCAGCCCGGCAGCCTCGATTCTGGCCAGAACGAAGGCGTCGATCGGATCACGAACCCAGTCGGTATTCCTCACCACAGGCACCACCGGGTCGGCCACCGAACGGAATGCCCAGTGGGTCTTGCGGGCTTCAAGCGCATCGGGCGGCCCGCCTGGGGACACGGCTTTTTCGCCGGCCGGCCACTTGGCCCCGTCGCGCACCCATTGCTCGAGGTCGGCAATCGCCGTGGCTGGCAGCTTGCCCTTGGGCGGCATCTTCGATTCGCCCGTGTACCGGATCACCTTGATCAAGAGGCTGGCGTCGGGGTTGCCGGGAACCACCACGGGGCCGGTGTCGCCCCCCTTGGCTAGGGCTGCGGAGCTATCGAGCCTCAGGCTGGCCTGCTGCTTGGCCGGCCCGTGGCATTTTTGGCAATGCTCGACCAGCACCGGGCGGATCCTGCTTTCAAAAAACGCTTCCCCGCCCGGATTGTTGCCGGCGATCGCGAGAAGCATGAGGCTAATCAGCGGCATGATGGAGTTCCAAAACAGCTTCAGGCGGGAGAATACCCAAAATTTTAACCGCCGGAAGCCCGTTGGCCCAACCCGGACGGAGGAAAGAACCCGGACTCACCCTCATGATAATCGACACCCCGCTCGTTCAATGAACGAAGCATGAGAAGGTAGCCATTTCCGGACGGATCGAACCGGCGGGCCAATCCAACGGCTTCATCCGTTGTATCGGCACCCCAACCCCGGGGGGCGTCATGGAACTCCTGAACCACAACCACATCGGCGCCAAAACCAGCCACGCGATCGGCGAAGGCGGCATGGTTGGCCACCGGCAGCAGCGGAGTGAGGCACAATCCCACCGGAATGCCCGACTCCTTGAGGGCTTGGGCGGCGAGCCAGCGCGAATCCAGCGGCGGCGCCTTGGGCTCGAACGCCTGCCTGATCTCCTCATCATCCGTGGGAATCGACAGGTTCACCCGAACGGCCTCGAACATGGAAAGAATGTCGATGTCCCTGGTCACCAGCGGGCCCCGGGTCTGGATCACCAACTTGGGCTGACAGGCGGCCAAGGCCTCGAGGATTCCCCTTGTGAGCTTCAGGACACGCTCAACGGGTTGGTAGGGATCGGTCACGCTCGACATGTAAACGGCTTGCCCGGCGGCGCGGGGCGCCTGCCGCCGCGCCAGTTCCACCGCGTTGGCCTTGGCCTGGAACCAGCGGCCCCAGTCTTCCCGGGGCCTCCGGTTTTGCGGCAGGAACATGGCGTAGCAGTACCGGCAACCGAAGGTGCAGCCGGTGTACGGGTTGCAGGTCCAGTCGAATCCGCCCCGCCGGATGAAACCGGTGGCCGGCGTCAGGATCGACCGGGCCTGCGCGAGTTCCACCTTCGGCTCCAATCTGCTTGCCACGGGGCCACAAGCTTAAGAAGATATCATCTTGCGACGAACGCTTTTTCAAACTCCTGGAAAGACCACCGAAAGGTTCCCTCCCATGAAGCTCGGCATGAACATGCTCCTGTGGGCCTCCCATGTGACCGAAGCCCACTACCCGATCTTCGAGAAGATCAAGAAGGCCGGGTTCGACGGCGTGGAACTGCCGCTGTTCGAGGGGGACGGGGCGCACTACACGCGGGTGGGCCAGGAACTGGCCAACCAGGGCTTGGGCTGCACCACGGTGACCTGCCTTTCCACCGATGCCAACCCCGTTTCCGACGACGCCAAGGTTCGCCATGCCGGCCTCGACCGCATCAAGTGGGCTCTCGACATGACCGCGGCGCTGAAGGGCGACTGCCTTGCCGGGCCGTATCACTCGGCGCTGGGCCATTTCACCGGTAATCCTCCCACCGTTGACGAGAAGAAGCGCGCCGTGGAGGTGCTGCGCGCCGCGGCCGTTCATGCCCAGCAGGTGGGGGTGAAGATGGCCATCGAGTATCTCAACCGGTTCGAGTGCTACTTCGTGACCACGGCGAGGCAGATGGCCGAGTTGGTGGACGCCGTCGATCACCCCTGGTTCCGCTGCATGTACGACACCTTCCACGCGCACATCGAGGAGAAGGGGCAGGCGGAGGCGATCGCCGCGTTGGCCCCCCGCTTCATCCATGTGCACCTGAGCGAGAACGACCGCGGCGTGCCGGGCACCGGCCAGGTTCGCTGGGAGGAGACCTTCAAGGCCCTCCGGAAGATCAATTACCAGGGCTGGATGACCATCGAGGCTTTCGGGCGGGCGCTGCCCGACCTGGCCGCGGCCACCAAGGTCTGGCGCGACCTGTACGAGAATGCCGATGATGTGTATGTGAAGGGTGGCAAGTTCCTGCGCGAAGGCTGGGAGAAGTCGAAGGCCTGAGCGCGGGGCGAGTCCGCCCCATTGAGCGGGGAGGCGTTTCCATGTGCGCGCTGATGCTGGCCTGCTGCGCGCTGGCCGGGTTGGCCCTGGATCCCGTGGATGAGGCCCGCGCGCGCCTCGACAAGGCGGTCGAGGCGCATGGCTTGGCGCTTGGCAAGGCGCGCAAGGAACTCGACGAGGCCATCGACAACAAGCTGGAACTGGTGCGCAAGCAGGGCGACCGCGAGGGCGTGAAGAAGATCCTCGCCGAACAAGAGGCCTGGCAAGCGCATCGCAAGCTGCCGAAATGCGTTTCCACGCTCTCCTACCAGTGGGCCGCCGACCGGGCCGACAGGCAACTGGTGATCGAATTCGACAGGGCCTTGCGCGAGTTCACAAGGCTCGACCGCGACGACTTGGCCGACAAGGCCGAGATGGACAGGAAGAGGATATTCGCCCCCGCCAAGCCGATGGAATTGCCGGGAGTGGAGGAAGCCAAGGCGCTTCACTCCCTGCAGGCGATGAAAACCGCCCGCTTCGCCGCCGCCCTGGGGGGCACCGCCGCGACGCCGGATGTCGGCTTCACCGACAAGCCCGATGATCCCGCCGCTCAATGGCTGGTCATCCAGTCGGGCGACGGCTTCGTGCGCCTGATGAACCGCAAGACGGGCAAGTACCTCACGCCGCAGGTGGTGCAGGCGGGCGCGGGCACCGATGTGCTCCTCAAGGGACCGCTGAAGACGGCTGGCCACCAATCGTGGAAGGTCGTGCCCGCCGACATGGGCACGGTGCGCCTCAGGCATGACCGAACCGGCCGCTACCTTGGGATCGACGCCCAAGGCAAGGGAGTCGCCCTGGCCGAAGACGGCCGCATGGCCCCGGAAACCCTGTGGAAGATCGCGCGATTGCCTCTGAAGTGACTCACTGGCCGGGGTTGTCCAGCAAGGACCTCAGCCTGTCGGCGAGAACCCCGGGAAATCGGCCGGGCCTTGAGGCGTCGACAAGTCCCACGCCAATCATGTCAAGCGCCTGAACACGATCCTCGAGCCTGAATGAGTTGAGCTTCATCCTCACCAGCCTTTCCAGGGACAAGGTGTGAAACCCATCCACTTCCTCGACCGGCATAACCTCCGGATTGGCCTCGGGATCATCCGCCTTGAACAGCATTATCGCCAACCACCGCATAAGGCACACCGGCACTCTTCAAAACACCGACCGCCCGACGAAGTCGCCTTTGGACATTCTCCACGGATGCCCCCATGCGTTGCCAGAGTGGCTCGCCGGTGACTGTGATCGGAACCATATTGGGTGTTTCCGCTTGCAGGCCCCGGTCCTTCGCGGCGCCGGTAGATATCATAACCCATGGTCCATTCACCCGGAGTTCCCAAGCCATGTCCCTGATCGCACTCATCCTGCTGGCGCCGAGCGCGGATGATTTCGAGGCGCTGTACCGAAGGATGCGGGAAGCGCCCGCCCGCTGGGAAGCCTTGGCTCCCAAGGGGACCGTTTCCCCCCGCTGGTTGGAGGGGGGCAGATTCTGGTACCGGGCCTCGCGGTCGGGGGGAACCTGGGAGTTCATGCTGGCCGATCCCGCCGGGGCGAGGCATGCACCCGCCTTCAACCACGCGGCGCTGGCCACGGAACTGGCCAAGGCATCAGGAAGGCCATTGGAAGCCACCAAGCTGGAAATCGACAACCTCGAGTTCGATGCCGCGGGCGGCCTCGCCAAGGTTCGCCTTGGCAACCGATCCTGGGAAAAAGTGGGAGGTGTTTGGAAGCCGGCCGCCCCGGGCAAGGCCACGGGCCTTGTTCCCCTGCCTCGACGGGAACGCAGCAAGCCGGGAGGGATGGAAAGTTCCATCTCTTTTCACAATGCCCTCGACAAAACCGTGCAACTGTTCTGGATCAACACGGAAGGATCCGAGGTTCCTTATGGTTCGATCGCCCCGGGAGCGACCCGTGAACAACACACCTTTTCCGGACATGTGTGGATGGTGAAGGCGGATGGGAAGCCCGCGGTGTTTTTCCGGGGCACCGAATCGCCGGGCCGCGCCGAGATCGACGGATCCGTCCCGGAACCACGGCGCGGAGTCGCCCCGCCGGTGGGCAAGTTGCCAGCCGTGTTCACCCGCGACAACAACCTGCACATGCGCAAGAACGATGGCGCCACCGCGGCCCTCACCACGGATGGCACTCCGGAGGACGGCTACCGGGGACAGGTGTTCGTGGCGCCAGGCGGAAGGCATGCGGTAGCCATGAGAACTCGACGAGGGCAAAACCGCTCGATCACCTTGGTTGAATCATCACCCGGCAACCAGCTCCAGCAAGCGGTGAGAACCATCCCATACGCCAAGCCGGGAGACGCCCTGGACCAGTCGTTCCCGCGCCTGTTCGACCTTGGCGCCGGCAAGGAAATCACGCTCGATCATTCCACCTGGGACAGCCCCTGGGCCAACGACCATGCCGCGTGGTCGGCCGACGGCTCGACATTCCGGTTCGTTCACAACCGGCGGGGGCATCAGGTTCTGCGGTATGTGGCCATTGATGCGGCCACGGGAAAATCAACGATCCTCATTGACGACAAAAGCCCCACCTTCATCGATTACGCCCACAAGTTCCACCTCACCGTGATGGAGGCCAAGGGAACATTCGTGTGGATGTCGGAACGGGATGGATGGAACCACCTGTTCCTCCACGACCTCAAGACCGGAAAGCCCATCCGGTGCCTCACCCCCGGCAACTGGGTGGCGCGTTCCGTGGAGGCGGTGGATGAATCCACCGGCAAGATCTTGGTGAGGGTGATGGGAATCCATCCCGGGCAGGATCCCTATCACGAGCACCTGGCCCGGGTGAGCCTTGAAGGCGAAGTGACCCCGCTCACCGACGGCGACGGCACCCACACATGGAACCTGTCACCCGATGGCCGGCACCTTGTGGCGACATGGTCGCGCGTGGACCACGCGCCGGTCTCCGAACTGAGGGACGCCGCAACGGGCAGGAAAATCCTCGAGTTGGCCCGGGGGTCCCTCGACGCTTTGGAACACGCGGGATGGAGGCGCCCCGAAAGGTTCACGGCCAAGGCCCGCGACGGCAAAACCGACATCTGGGGAGTGATCTTCAAGCCGTCGGGGTTTGATCCGACCAGGCGCTACCCGGTGTTGGAGGAGATCTACGCGGGGCCCCAGGGGGCTTTCGTGCCCAAGGGATTCCGGCCAACCCATCGTCCGCACGCGTTCACGGAGTTGGGATTCATCGTCGTGAAGATCGACGGGATGGGAACCAACTGGCGGTCGAAGGCGTTCCACGATGTCTGCCACAAGAACCTGGCCGACTCCGGATTTCCGGATCGCATCATCTGGATGAGGGAGGCGGCCAAAAGCCGTCCGTGGATGGACCTCGAACGGGTGGGGATCTTCGGCGGCTCCGCGGGCGGGCAAAGCGCGCTGCGGGCCCTTTTGTCGCATGGCGACTTCTACAAGGCCGCGGCGGCGGACTGCGGCTGCCACGACAACCGGATCGACAAGGTCTGGTGGAACGAACTCTGGATGGGCTGGCCCGTGGGGCCGCACTACGAGGCCCAGGCGGCGCAGACCGACGCGCACAAGCTGCGGGGAAAGCTGCTGCTCACCGTGGGCGAGGTCGATACCAATGTGGATCCGGCATGCACCTTGCGTGTTGTCGACGCCCTGGTGAAGGCCGGGCGGGATTTCGACTTCCTGCTGCTGCCGGGATTGGGGCATGGAGCCGGCGAAAGCCCGTTCGCGGCCAGGAGGCGGGCCCGCCTGTTCGTCGATGCCCTTGGCGGACCGCGCTAGGGCTTCATGCCCTGCGAAGAAGGATCGCGTGCTCGGCCCGGGGCCTGTCCCTGAAGGCGTTCATGGTCGGCCCATGGAAATGCGGCCGGTCTTGCGACGCCCTGGCCACCGGTTCGAAGCCGACATCCCTGGCGACATGCGCCACCACCTCGCCGGCGCGCAGCACGATGTCGCCAACGGCCGAATCGGCCATCAGCAGGACCAACGGCCCGCCGGGCGCCAGCACCCTGTGGGCGGCGAAGAGGAAACGGCCGACCTCGTCGGCCCAGGCGCCGCGAACCTCGCCGCGGGGCATGTTCCAGTAGGATGTCCGCGACCCGATTTCCCCCCGGGCCATGGCCGAACCATCAAGGGAAAGCCAGCGGATGCGAAGGTCGTGGTGGGAGATGTAATCGTAGGTGGCCGCGTAGGGAGGCGAGGTGATGATGGCATCCACCTGCCCGCCGCGCGCGGAGCGCAACTCGGTGGCGTCGTCCTGCGAGATCCTCGCCGGCCTCACGCGGCCCGGCAGTTGCGCGGCGAAGTCGGAAACCCTCGCGGCCAGGTCCTCCACGCGACCGATGAAAAGCCGCGTGGCGAACCCGGGCGCCGTGCGTCTCTGGTCCACCATGTCGGAAGTGTCGCCTCGTTTCCTCGACAGCTTGATCAGCACGCTCGACAGGGCCAGGAACAAATCGGTCCTGTCGGGGTCATCTTGCAGTGTCTCGATCTTGTGCCTCAGCGAATCGAGTTCCAGCAGCACATGGGGTTCAAACAGGCGCACATCCTCATGGGGGAACCGCCTCGAGGCCCCGGCGCGGGCGCGACGGCGGTCCTCGGCAAACTGGGCGCACTCACGGGCCCGCGACACGAGGCGCGACAGGTCGGCCGACGATCTCGCGCGGGTCTTGCAACGCGCGAGCATCACGGCCACGGGGTTCAGGTCGGAACCGATGGCCTCGCATCCCTGAAGCATCGCCTCCACCAAAACGGTACCCGAACCGCAAAACGGATCGAGCGCGCGACCTCCGGGAGGAACAAACGAGCGCACCAGCCAGGCCGCGGTTTCGGGGTGCATGCGGGCGGGATAGGTATGGAAACCGTGCACATGGGCGCGCGACGGATCATCCGGATCATCTGATGAAGGCGAGACTTCCAACGCCTTGGCCAAAAGGGTCGTTTCCCTCGGGTCTCCCTCGGTCTCAACCCGTCCGCCGACATGGGAAAGGGCGCGTCGCCTGCGGGGTTGCTGCATGATGGGCCCTTGGAACCTTCGCTTCATTGATCTTCGGTGACGCTCCCAATTCAACCTTACCTCATGAAACCACCGACGGCTTTTTGGCAATTTGGAAAGGCTTGGCAAGAAACTCCGTAGTTGCAGGCGACAACTATCCCGACCCGGCGCGACTTGATCAACCCGCGCCACCCCACCAATCGATAAAGGCCACAGGGTTGTTGCCATGGTCCGAACAGGATGTCATTCATGCGCTTGATCAGATTCATGGTGTTGTGGATGGCGGTGGCGGGAAACGGCCCGCTGGTCGCCCAAACCGCACCCATGTTGCCTCCCCCGAGGGACATGGGCCTCGACGGCCCGGCGGGAGGCGACCCCTTGTCCGGGCCGCGTGAGGCGAACTCGATTCCGCCTTACGCCATCAAGCCGAACATTGTCGCCGAGCCGGATGAAACCGTGCTGCCGATCAATCTTTCCTCGGCATTCATGCTTTCGGATGCCCGTCCGCTGATTATCGAGGCGGCCAAGGCGGCGGAGGTGGTGGCCGCGGCCCAGATGCAGCGGGCCAATGTTCTTTGGCTTCCCAACATCTACGCGGGCGTCGATTATTTCCGCCACGACGGCCTCTATCCGCTGCCTTCGGGCGGCGTCGCGGTGAACAACCGGGCGGCGCTGACGATCGGGCCGGGCGTCTCGGCGGTGTTCGCCACCACCGACGCCATATTCGAGCCACTTGCCGCAAAACAGATCCTCAAGGCGCGGCAGATGAGCGTTCAGGCGGCGAAGAACGACGCCCTGATGGAAGTGGCGGTGTCCTATTTCAATGTGCAGCAGGCCCGCGGCCGCATGGCGGGAGCCAACGACACGGTGGCGCGGGCCCGGGAACTGGTGCGAAGGGTCACCACCCTCGGCCGGGACCTGGTGGCGCCCGTCGAGGCGGACCGGGCCAAGACCATCCTCGCCGAACAGGAGGAGGTCCTGGTGAAGGCCCGGGAAGATTGGCTCGTTTCCGCCGCCGACCTGACCCGTCTCCTTCGACTCAACCCGGCGGCGCGCGTCGTGCCAACCGAACCACCCCACCTGGCCCTGTTCCTGATCTCGCCGAGCGAGGAAGTGGATTCGCTCATTCCCGTGGGCCTGACCAACCGGCCGGAACTGGCGGCATCGCAGGCCATCGTCCAGGCGACCATCGCCAAGCTGAGGCAGGAGCGGATGCGCCCGTTGATTCCCAGCCTGGTGTTCCAGGGGAACAGCGGCGCGAACGGAAACTCGGCCCCCCTCATCGGGGGCATGGCGGCCGGCGGCACGCTGGGCGACATCCAGTACGGTTCGCGCTTTGATGTCAATGCCGTGGCGCTGTGGGAACTCAAGAACATGGGTGCCGGCAACCGGGCCCTCATCCGCGAGAGGGAAGGGCAAAGGCTCCAGGCCAACATCGAATTGTTCAACACCCAGGACAAGGTGGCCGCCGAGGTCGCGCAGGCCCACGCCCAGCTACGCTCGGCGAAGAACAGGGTGGCCCTGGCCGACACCGGCCTTCGAGAGGCGCTCATCAACTACGAGGGAAACCTCAAGGGCATGGAGCAGACCACCCGCTTTGGCGACCTGCTGGTTCTCGTGAACCGCCCCCAGGAGGTCGTGGCGTCGTTGCAGCAACTGGACAACGCCTACCGGGCCTATTTCCTCGCCGTCCAGGACTACAACCGGTCCCAGTTCCGCCTGTTTCGGGCCATGGGGTATCCGGCCGAGGTTCTCGCCTGCCGCAACCTGATCGACGCGCCGGAGGAGGTCGACACCACCAGGCCGTTCGACCTGCCCCCCGTCACCGCGATACCGTGCGCCAACGCCTTCTGCCAGCCGCCGGGCAAGCGCTGATCCGGCCTTGGTGGTATAAAAGAATCCACAAGCACTTACAGGAAATCCGGCAGGCAGGCGAATGAATCCGATTATCTTCGCGATGCGCCACCCCATCACCATGATGATGCTGGTGGTGGCCCTCATCGGCGGCGGATCGCTGGCGCTGGCCAAGATGCGCGTCGACATCTTTCCGCCCCTGAATTCACCCCGCATCTATGTGTTCCTCAACTATGGCGGCATGAGCCCGCAGCAGGTCGAGGGACTGGTGGTCAACCAGTTCGAGCTGAACTTCCAGTATGTCGACAGCGTCTCGTCCGTCGACTCGACCTCGATCCAGCAGGTGGCCCTGATCAAGCTGTCGTTTTTCCCGGGAACCGACATGGGACTGGCCATGAGCCAGGTGTCGGCGTGCGCCGCACGCGCCATGTCGTTCATGCCGCCGGGCACCCTTCCGCCGCTCATCATCCGGATGGACGCCGGCAGCGTTCCAGTGGGCTACCTGGTCCTGAAGAGCAAGACGACCCCGCTGGGCCTGGTGGCCGACCTCGCCCAGAACTATGTGAGGCCCCTGCTCCAGAAGAATGTCCCCGGGACGATCGGAACCCCGCCCTTCGGTCCCAACGCCCGCTCGATCCTGGTGCAGGTGAACCCCGACAAGCTGCGCAACTACAACCTTTCCCCGCAGGATGTCGTCAAGGCGATCCAGAAGGGAAATGTGGTGATTCCCGCGGGCAATATCTATCTGCAGGAACGCATGCCGCTGGTGCCGACCAACGCCATGGTCGGCAAGATCGCCGAGATCGGCTCCATACCGCTGAGGCTCGGCGAGAATGTGTATGTTCGCGATGTCGCGACCATCGCCGACAGCACCGATGTCAACTACGGCCACGCGCTGGTGAACGGCAAGAAGTCGGTCTTCCTGCCCGTGATCAAGAAGGACACGGCCTCGACTTTGACCGTGGTCGCGGAAATCCACGCCTCCATGCCGGCGTTCCGCTCCGTGCTACCCGAGGATGTCGAGATCGACTTCGAGTTCGACGAGTCGCCCACGGTGGTGATGGCGATCAAGAGCGTGGGCACCGAGGGCCTCATCGGCGCCGGACTCACGGGCCTGATGATCATGCTGTTCCTGGGCGACTGGCGCAGCGTCGTGGTGGTGGTTTGCAACATCCCGCTGGCGCTCATGGGTTCGCTCTTCGGGCTTTACGCCACGGGCAACAGCATCAACATCATGTCGCTGGGCGGCCTGGCGCTGGCCATCGGCATCCTCGTTGACGAGGCGACCGTGGAGGTGGAGAACATCCACGCCCAACTGTCCAAGGGAACGATGAGCCTTCCCCGGGCGGTCCGCCACGGCAACGAGATCACGGCGGTGGCCCGCCTGCTGGCGCTCGCCTGCATCCTGTCGGTGTTCATTCCGGCGTTCATCATGGACGACCCCCTGCGATCGCTGTTCATGCCGCTGGCCCTGGGAGTCGGCTTCGCGATGATCTCCTCCTACCTGCTTTCGAGCACATTCGTCCCGGTGATGGCCGTGTGGCTTCTCAAGCCCCACCATGCCGGGCACGCCCCGGCTCGCGAGCCGTTCTTCGAGCGCGTGGTGGTGGCGGCCTACGAGAGGTTCGCCGGCTGGATCGTGGCGCTGAGGTGGATCGTGGTGCCCGCCTACCTCGCGGGCGTGGCGCTGGCACTGGCCTGGCTCGGAAGCCGCCTGGGAACCGAACTGTTCCCGCGCATCGACTCGGGCCAGTTCGTGCTGCGGTTCAGGCCGCCCCCGGGCACCAATTTTGAAATCACCCGAATGATGGGCCAGCGGGTGCTCGGCATCATCGAGAGGGAGTGCGGCAAGGACGCCATCGACATCAGCATCGGCTTCGCCGGCCAGATCGCCCCGAACTTCGGGCTCAACAACATCATCCTCCTCATGCGCGGGCCCGACGACGGAATGCTCCGCGTGGCGCTCCGCGAGGGATCCGGCGTGGCCCTCGATTCGCTGCGCGAGAGGCTCAGGAAGGTCCTCCCCGAGGAGATAGCCCCCTGGCTGGCCGGCGAGTTCGCCCGCCTTGGCGTCGACCGGCCCGCGGCCGAGGCGCGGGCGAGGAACATCTCCTTCGGTTTCGAGCCCGGCGACATGGTCTCGAATGTCATGAGCTTCGGTTCCCCGACGCCGCTGGAAATCGTCGTTTACGGGCCGCGGCTTCCCGATGTGCGGGCGCACGCCGAAAAAATCCAGAGGGAGATGGCCGGCATCGATTGCCTGCGGGATGTCCAGTTCCGGCAGTCGCTTGACTACCCGACCGTGGATGTCGACATCGACAGGGAAAAAGCGGGCCTCAGCGGGATGAGCGCCCAGGACATCAGCGACTCGGTGCTGGTGGCGACCAACTCGAGCCGCTATGTGGCCCTCAACTTCTGGCAGGACACCTCGACGGGTTTCGATTATCAGGTGGAGGTGCTCGTTCCAACCCAGCGGATGACATCCGCGCGCGAGGTCGAGACCATTCCCCTGACGCAGGTGAACAACTTCACCAACCTGATGCTGCGGGATGTTGCCGATGTGCGGGGTGGCGTCACCCCCGGCCAGATCGACCGGTTCTCCTCCCAGAGGTTCATCAGCGTCACCGCCAACATCGAGGGGACCGACCTCGGGACGGCCTCGAGGCTGGTCGACAAGGCCATCGCCCGGGCCGGCCAGCCTCCCAAGGGCGTCAACATCGTCGGCCGGGGCCAAACGGGAACCATGCTCGAAATGTTCCAGGCGCTGGGCATCGGCCTGGCGATCGCCGTGGCGGTGATCCTGGTCTTGCTGACGGCCTACTTCCAGTCACCCAAGCTGGCCCTCGTTTCCATCGGCGCGGTGCCAGGCGTGGTGACGGGCGTGGCCGCGGCGCTCGTCCTCACCAAAACCACGCTCAACATCGAGTCGTTCATGGGATCGATCATGTGACGGGCGTGGCCGCGGCGCTCGTCCTCACAAAAACCACGCTCAACATCGAGTCGTTCATGGGATCGATCATGTGCATCGGCGTTTCGGTTTCCAACTCGGTCATGATGATCACCTTCATGAACGACCGCTGGCGGGAGGGAATGCCCACCAGCCAGGCGGCGGTGGTTGGCGCGGCGGGCAGGCTTCGGCCGATCATCATGACCGCCTGCGCGATGACCACCGGCATGCTTCCCATGGCCCTGGCGCTGGAGGAGGGATCGCAGATGCAGGCGCCGCTCGGCCGCGCCGTGATCGGCGGCCTGGTCTGTTCCACCCTGTGCACCCTGCTCGTGCTGCCGGCGCTCTTCCGGCTGTTGATCGGACCGGGCAGGCCGGCGACCGTTTCCATCGACCCCGACGACCCGGAAAGCCCGGCGTTCGACGCCAACCATGCCCACGGCGACGCATCGGCCCACCCTACCGCGGAGACCCACCCATGACCAACCGAGCCATGGCGATCGTGGCGATATCGGCGCTCGCCTGCGGATGCTCGACGCCCTCCGCGCCCGCGACACCCTCCCCTAGCAAACCCGCCGTGACCCTGGTGATTCCGGAAAAACGCGACATCAACCGCGTTGTTGGCCAACCGGGATTCGTGGAAGCCTACGAGCGCGCCGCCCTGTATGCCAAGGTGAGCGGCTACATCGAGAAATGGAATGTCGACATCGGCGACATCGTGAGGAAGGACCAGGTGCTCGCCACCATCTTCGTTCCCGAACTCGTTGAGGAACACCGGGTGAAGCAGGCGCGCGTCGAACTCGACACCGTGCTCGTCGACCAGGCCAAAAAGGTGGCCGACAGCGCCGATGGCACCCTGAAGGCGGCGGTGGCCAAGGTGGCCCAGGCCAAGGCGGATGTCGGGCGCTTCACCGCCGAGGTGGAACGCTGGCAGTCGGAGGTGAAGCGCCTGACGGGCCTCGTGCAGCAGAATGTCGTCGACAAGCAGGTGCTGGGGGAATCGACGCGGCAACTCAAGTCGAACGAGGCGGCGCGTGACGCCGCCGTTTCGGCCGTCGCCGTCGCCGAGGCCCAGCGTCTCGCCAGCGACGCCGACCTCGCCAAAGCCAAGGTCGACATCCAGGCGGCGGAAACCCGGGTTGTCGTCTCGAAAGCCGAGGAAAGAAGGCTCGCCGCGCTGGTGGGCTACCTCAAGCTGACGGCGCCGTTCGACGGCATCATCACCATCCGCAACGCCAACACCGGAGACTATGTCTCCGCCTCCTCGGGCGACCAGTCCGCGCCCACCAATTCACCCGCCCAATCCTCCACCCGGTCCGCTCCCATTTATGTTGTCGACAGGCTCGACAAGGTCAGGGTGTTCGTCGATGTCCCCGAGACCGACACCCGCTTCGTGTCGGTCGGCACCCCGGGAGCGGTGCGCTTCGAATCGCTGGCCAACCTGCGGGTGGATACCAAGGTGGCCCGGACATCCTGGGCGCTCAATGTCCGCAGTCGCACCCTCAGGGCCGAGATCGACTTGCCCAACGAGGGTGCGAGGTTTCTTCCCGGAATGTATGTCTACGGGTATGTCGACATCAGGCGGAAGGGCGTGATGGCGGTGCCGGCGAGGGCCATCGCCAAACGCGGCGACGCCTTCGTCGTTTTCCTCCACAAGGAAGGAAAGGCCGTCCAGGCCGAGGCGAGGCTGGGAGCCACCGATGGCGACTGGACCGAGGTGATTGCCCTCGAAGTCGGCAAGCAGGCCATGGAACCTTCGCGCGAGATGGAAGTGATCATCGGCAACACCGATGAACTGGGCGATGGAATTGAAGTTGAGGTGGAAAAGAAACCCGCGGCCGGCCAGTAGCCGAATGCCAGCCTCACCGGCCGGCCTTGAGTTCCAAAGAAATGTCGCCTCCTGTTTCGGGAACAGTCACGACCAGTGGCGTGTAAAGGGCATTCCCGTAAGCGGGTGGAATGGACTGCCTCTCGCGTTTCCTGGAAGGAGTTCCCGGCAGGCCGATCGCCGGGGCCGGTTGTTCCCCTTCCACCGGAACCTTGAGGTCGGCATCCACCGGGAACATCGGTTCGACCACCACGACCTTATAACGGCCCGGACAGGCTCCCATGCAATCAACCAACGAGCCACCCTTGGTGGCGATGAGTGAATAATCTCCCGTGGCGGTGGAGGTCGCCCCCGCGCCGCTTCCCGGCGTTCCCGGTTCCGGAATGAACTGGATCGTATTGTGGGCCAGGGGCGCGCCGTCGAAAGTCAACTTGCCGGAAACCGGCACAAGTTTCGGGCCCTTCGCCGCGCAACCGGCGAGGAGGGCAAGCATGGCAGGAATGACAAGCTTCAGCATGGTGTCGCCCAAGCACTGCTGATGGATCATGGCATGTTGACGACTTCGCCGCCCGCCATCGTGCACATTTGGTCCCAAAGCGTCGCTGGCGCCGATTCGGAGAAGAACCGGACGGATCCATCCCCCGTGGCGAAGTTGCATCCGCCGGAATGGAGGCTGCCCGCCGCCGCCCACCAAGTGCGTATTCGACCTGTGACCGGCGTGTAGGGCGGATTCTGCCATAAGGGATGAACCGCAGGCAGGTGCCACAGGTTGATGCCCGGGTTGGATGTCCCGGGATCGACACCTGTCATGACATGTGTGCGATAAGCCCAGGCGAACGCGGCACCATTCACATGGTAGCGGGTGGTTTCACCGAACATGATCGTATTTGAAAGGCCATCAATAACGCTGGCTGGAGTGGTTGTGCTGTTTTCGCCGAACATCCGCTTGGCCGTGGTGGTGCGCCAGTTGTTGCAGGTTCCGTAGTCGGCATCATGGGAGATGAAGTCATAGCTGGTGGCGGCCCCCTGGAACGACCCGCCCGGGCCGTAGTACGAACCGGAAAGCCTGCCTGTGACCGGGTTGTTGTCGGATGGGCAGGAAAGGATGGGAAGTTCCGTCGAGGCCAGGGCGGCGTTGCCATTGGTCACGGGATTGCCAACCACCACCGTGGTGGAATTCATTCCAGAGGTCATCACCGCGCTGGCTTCCCCCAGTTTGAAGCGCTTGAATAGCGGTTCCTGCTCCAAATAGGGAAGCAGCAGCACCAATCCGTTGCTGTTGTAACCGGAAGTGTCAGCCGTCTGGTTGCTTTGGCACAACTGATACCCGGAACCGGCGGGTGGAAACCTTCCGTTGGCTCCCTCATAGTTATGGGCGGCAAGCGCCAGTTGCTTCATCTTGCTGGAGCAACTCATTCGGTTGGCCGCCTCGCGCACCTTCTGCACGGCAGGAACCAGCAGGCCGATCAGCACCGCGATGATCGCGATGACAACAAGAAGTTCGATAAGGGTGAAGCCGGATTTTCGCGGAACAAGCAGCGTGAATCCTCTCCGATGTGGCAATCAGGAGATTGGGAGAGATGAAGATAATTAACCAAGGAAGAACCGAGTCGTCAATATCGCCCAGGCTTGGTGATTGGGTTAATTGGACCCTTCATTATCAAAAAAAGAAAGATGTCCAACATCGCTCACAAGCGAACACCATGTCCGCTAAAAGTTTCAACGACCGGCCAGTCGTGAGACCAGAGAATCCGTTGGGGGCTTGGTTGTCACGCTTTCAGCGACCGATTGGAACTCACTTGCCTTTCGCCTTGAGCGACCAATCGAACTGCTTGGCGGACGAGGAAACATCGGCCTTCAGGGTTGTCTTGGACTCGTTGCTGTAAATGGCCGGAAGGGTTTCCTTCGCCTTGGATTCGATCGGTGGCTCATCCGGCTTGGGCAAACTGCCATCGGGATTGCGCCTCAGGCTAACCGTGACCTTGTAGGCGCCGTCTGGAACGCCCGTGCCACCCTGGGGAGTCTTGAGCGCATATTTCCCCGAGGCATCGGTGATCCCCCAACCACCATTTCCCTTGGTTTCAAGCTGGGGAAAGAAAGTCACCTTGGCCTCGGCGACCGGCACGCCATCGAGCATGACGGTGCCGGTGACAGGCGTCAGCGGAAGTCCGGGCCCCGAAGAACCGCAACCCGCGGAGAATCCCAGCGCGAGGAAAAGGAAAAAAACTGTTCGCATGGTGTCCACCCCGCGGTCATTCAACATTGTTGACGGTTCCGTCGGACATCATGGCCGCGCGGCTCAGGATGGTGCTGCTATTGGAATCTCGCACGAAGCGCACCGAAGCGTCGCCCATGGCGAAGTTGGCTCCCGCCGTATGGATGCTTCCGGCCTGTCCCCAACTGCTCAGGTTGCCGTATTGGGTGGCGCCTCCCGTGGGGGTGTACCAGATGTTGAGTCCGCCGTTGGGGTCGACTCCGGTCATGACCCACGACCGATACGCCCAGCTCAAGTTGGAACCGTTCCACACATTCTTGCATGTCTCGCCGATCATGAAAGTATTGCTGGTTCCATCGAGGACATCGGAGAGGCGCGTCGCGCTGTTTTCGCCGAACATATAGCGGGAGGCGCCCGCCCTGTTCCAGTAGTTGCAACCGTTGGTGTTTGTTCCCAGTCCGCTGTCGCTCCTGGACGCGATGAAGTCATAGTTGATCGCCGCGCCCTGCCCTCCACCGGAGTTGTACTCGACGGTTGCGAGGCCAGGGTCGCTCGGACACACGAAGGTCTTGATCACAGTCGCCGAAAGTGCCCCGTTGACCGTGACGGAACCGGCAACCGTGCCGTTGGCGTTGCCCGTGAATCCGCAGCACCATGCCGTGTTGAGGTTGCTGAAACAGGCGGCCTTGTTCAACTGCGAGTCCAAGGCGCTTTGCTCCAGGTGCGAAAGCACGAGAACCCAGCCACTCATGTTCAGGATGCTGGTGTCACCCGTGCCGCCGGCCGTGCTGGCGCACCAGCCATACCCTTTTCCCGCAGGAGGAAGCCTGCCGTAGGAGCTTTCGTAGCTGTGGCAGGCCAAGGCCAACTGCTTGAGATTGTTGGTGCAACTCATGCGGTTGGCCGCCTCGCGCACCTTCTGAACGGCGGGAACCAGCAGGCCGATCAGCACCGCGATGATCGCGATGACGACAAGGAGTTCAATAAGCGTGAAGCCACGCCGCGCTGAGAATACCAATGTCATTGGAGTAGCGCCCTTACTGCGAAGAAGATTGCAGGGTAAGAGGTAAATCGAACCTAACTCTGAACAGCCAAACTTGTCAATATGGGTTGAAGATATTGGCAGATTCTCATGTTTCGACGGCTCAAGTGACTCCCAAAATACCATTTGGACAAGGCGCCCGGTTTTCATCAATCAGGCAGATGCTCTCCAAAGAACCTGATCCAGTTGCCATGGGCGATTTGCTCGATGTCAGCGACGGAATAACCCCGCGACTTGAGAATGACGACAAGTTTCGGCAGATCCGCGATCGTCTCGATATCGCCGGGGCTTTGCTCGGCTCCGAAGCCGCCATCGAGGTCGGTGCCAAGCGCCGCATGGCGACAGTTGCCGGCGACCTGGCAGACATGGTCGATATGGTCGGCGACATGGCGCAACGCGACGCCGGTCTCCTCCACGGTGGTTTTTCCGCGCACCCATCGGGGAACCAGCATCCAGGCATCGAAGGCAGCGCCGATCACGGCGCCACGCTGGATCAGCCGGCGAATCTGGTCATCAGTCAGCTGGCGCTGGTCGGGAACCAGGGCCCGGCAGTTGTGGTGGCTGGCCAACACCGGTCCGTCGTACTTGTCCAACGCCTCATCGAATGCCTGGTCGGCCAGGTGCGTCACATCCAGCACCATTCCCACCCGGCGCATTTCGCTCAACAGTTCGGGGCCAAGGGGCATCAATCCGCCGGGCGTGGCGGTCCCATGGGAGTAGGTGCTGATGCCATAGTGGGCCGGCCCCACCACACGAAGGCCCCATTTCCACCACGATTCCACCTGGCGCGGATGAATGATCGGGTCGGCGCCCTCCATGGAAAGGATGAAACCCAAAGGCGTTTCCGCCGTCGCCACCCCGCCATTCCAGGCCCGCGCCATCTCGGCCAACTGGCCCTTGGTGGAGATCAGGCGAAGCACTCCTTCCTCCTGAAGGGCCTCGTAGTAAGCCAACTGGCCACGGGCGGACCCGAAGGCCCCGGCCATGTCCTCATACCTGTTGAAGCCCTGCACCTGAAATCCGGGAGCCTGATCGGAACGGTGCAATCTCGCCAGCAGGGTGGCGATGCCCAACCCGACACCACCTCTCCTGAGGGCCGGATAGGAAACCGTGTTGGCGCCCCTGGCCTTGCCCTTCAGGTTGAGCGCCTTCTCCCGCTCACGGATGTCGGCAACCTCGAGTTTCAAGTCACGGTTCCAGTCCACGCCGTTCCAAGCGAGATCCAGGTGGGCATCGAAAAAAAGCATGGCAAGCCTCCACTGGGCAACTTGGGCTGGGCGGATCAGGGCCGGTCAGGTACGCTTATTTATCTGATTTGACCATCAGGAGTCGTTATCATGCCCCGCAAGCGTCCTCTCAACAAGCAGCAACTGAAAGACCGCATGGCCAAGAAGGCCAAGCGCAAGGCCGGCAACAAGATCACCTTGGGCATCGACCCCAAGAAGATGAAAAGAGTCCTTGCCTAAGCAACCGATTTTCCGCGACAGAACTTCCAAAGAAGAAGGCCCGGAGCGCTCCGGGCCTTCTTCTTTGCATAAACCATCAAAAAACCCGCGCCGTTACCTCGACTCGGCCGTGATCGCCATCACCACGGGCGCGGAACCATCGGGACCTTTCACCAAGGTGATTCCCACCACCTTTTCAGCCTTGGAAGGCACCACGGACAGGTAGCGGATCTGCTGGCCTCGCAACGCGAAGGCGAACTCGCTCTTGGGAACCTCGACGCGACGGATGTAGTCGGCGAAATGTTCCCCGTTCTTCAGTTCGATGTCCTCGGATGATCCATCCTCGTACTTGAGGCGCACGATCATGGAAACCGTCCCCTTGGGGGTCGCCGGATAGCTCCAACCGCCGACGCCTGATAACAGGTGCAGGGCCCGCACTGGCATGTTGCAGGGAACCAGCACTTGCCTGGGCATTTTCGGGGCCTTGGTTCCGCTGGGCCCGTGGAGCATCACGGCGTTGGGAACCTTTCCTCCCCTGGGATCGATCAACTGGAACGGCACCCCCTTGAACGACTTGGGCAACCAGTCGGGGAAAATGAGGCGCTCGACATCGCCTTCGTCGCCGAAGAACATGCCGCGGTCGCTGGCGATGGTGGCGGCCTTGTCGATGGGCAGGGGCACGAACCTGCCGCGCTTGGTGAGGAACTCAAGGAGGTCGCCCATATCCTTCTCGGACATCTGCTTCTCAAACCCCTCGGGCATCACGGACTTGGCGGAAACCTGAAGTTCCTCGATGTCCTCACGGGGCAGCAGGTAGCGCTTGCCCTGGCTGTCGACGAGCTCAATGGATGTCCGTGTCTCGGAAGCGAGCAATCCGGCGAGCACCTTGCCGTCGGCGGTGGTGACGGTGTGCAGCCTGAAGTTGCCTTCCACGCTGCGATTGGGGTCGAGGATGTGAATCAGGAGTTCTTCCTTGGGATGCGCGGCCATGCCGGTCAGGTCGGGGCCGACAAGTCCCCCTTCGCCACCGTGGCGGTGGCAAACGGAGCAATGCTTCTTGTAGATGGCCTGCCCGGCGGTTGAGTCACCCGTCTCCCGGGCCAGCTTTCCATACTGTTCGACCACCTTGACGCGATCGGGACTCGGCAGCCCGCCGCCTCGCGCGAGGAGCGTTTGGGCCAGGCGGGCGATCGGGCGGTTGGGATGCCCGGCGAGGGCCTGCTTCTGATCGAGGGCCAGGTCGCTCCACGATGCCTTGCCGGCCTCGATCGCCTGAAGGAGGGCGAGCGCCGATTCCGGACGCGATACCAGGGCCTTCAGCGCCGCGGACCGCAGGCCGGGGGACCAGGAACTTAGCTTGGGGAGGAACATCTCGGCCGTGGACTTCGCCGACCCGGAGGCGACGGCATCCACGATCGCGACGGACACGGCGGGAGGCGTGCGCAGGGTGATGAGGTCGAGCAGTTCCACGCGGCGCTTGGGATCATCCAGCACGAGGGCGCCGATCTGTCCCGCCGCCGACACCCTGTCGGCATCGGAGGCCTTGTCGCTTGAAATCGTTTTCATGAGGCTCCCGGCCAGGGCGCCGAGTTTTCCGGCCAGGCTGCCGGATCCCCACCGGGAGGCCAGTCGCATCAACCCGGCCTGCCCGCCCGAATCAAGCCTGTCGAACAGGGCCACAAGGGCCTTGTCGGCTTCGGTTCCAAGGGACATCGTTGCCGAACGAGGCCAGCCCTTGTCCCATCCGGCCACCACGATCGACGCGAGGGTTTCATCGGCCTTGGACAACTCTGAAACAAGGTTCTGAACAGTTTCCCTGCCATCCGAACGGGCCTGGTGCTCGGCGACGACGCCGACGATCCGGAGCACCGCCGGCGCATGCTTTCCGGATGACAAGAGCGCGGGAAACGCTTCGGCTTCATGGCGGGCCAACGCGCAGGCGAGCGCGTCGGAAATCCACCTGTCCGTATGGTTGGGCTCATGATCCAGGGCCCGGATGACGGCGGTGCCGGCACCGCCACCGGCGGGCATTTCAGCCATGGCCAGCACCGCCTCCAGGCGGACTTGGGCATCGGAATCGGTCATGGCGCCCGACTTCACCAGGGCGTCGCGACCCTTGGCATCGCGGGGCAAGGTGGAAAGGGCGGCGCGGCGCACCCCCGCGCTCGCGTGCGCCAGCGCGGCAATGGCGGCGTCGGTCGCGCGGGCATCGGCACTTGTGGAACCCAGGCCATTGAGGGTCCACAAGGCGTGCATCGCCGCGGGAGCCAGGCCGATCGAATCGGTCTTGGCGTTCTTGAGAATGTCCAACAGGGCGGGCAACACATCGGCCTTGCCGCGCTCCACGATCAGCCTCTGGGCATGACGGCGCCAGAAGAAATTGTCGTTCGCGAGAGCCTTCACCAGGGAAGCCGGGTCGGCGGGGTCCAGCGACACCGCGGGAGGTTCGGGCGATCCCTTCGGCACCATACGGTAAATCCGGCCATGCTTCTTGTCGCGAAGGGGGGTTTCGTAGGCGTTGCCCTTTCCAGTGGTGAATCCCGCGGGAGTGGGGTTGTGCTGCACGATGAAGTTGTACCAATCGATGATCCAGACGCATCCATCCGGCCCGACCTCGGCGACGATGGGAGCGGTCCACTCGTCATCGCTGGCCAGGAGATTCCAGCCGTAACGGGCCGCGAAGCCTGAACCGGAAGGTTCCAGCAGGAAAGCCGCCGTGAGATGGCCCGTGGGATCGGAAACGAACGCCGCGCGGTTCCAGTAGGCCCTCGGAAGCCTTCGGGCCGTGTAAAGGGCGTGCCCCGCGGCGGAGGTGAACTGGCCATGCCAGTCGACTTGGCGGATCTTGTCGGTGGCCGGATGGTACTTGGCGTCCGGCGCGATGTTCTCGAGCACCGTGCTGGTGAATCCCCGAACCGCCTCGTAGTGGCGGTTCGCGACCGGCAGGAACACCGTGGGGCAGCCGTTGGCGGTGGAACCGAAAAGGAGTCCCTCCTCCGAGAAACCGACACCCCACGAGTTGTTGCTGGTGTTCCTCAGGAACTCGATGTCGGATCCGTCGGGCTTGAACCTGTAAAACCCGGTCCGGAATGTTCGCCTCCGGCCGCCGACGGTCCCGTCGAACCCGGCGTAGCCGACCATGCCGTAAAACCAGTTGTCCGGGCCGTAGTTGATGTTGCTGGGCCCGGCGTGGGTGTCGCCCGTCGACCACCCCTCGAACAGCACCTTGCGCTCGTCGGCCTTGCCGTCGCCGTCGTTGTCGCGCAGGAACAGCGTCTGGGGCGCCTGGTGGACGATCACGCCGCCGTTGCTGAAGGCGATGCTCGTGGGAATGCTCAGGTTCTCGGCGAAAATCGTGGTCTTGTCGGCCTTACCATCGCCGTCGGCGTCCTCGACGACCACGATGCGGTCGCGGCCCTTGCCCGGCGGTTGAAGTTCGTTGGGGTAATCAATCGTGCAGCAGACCCAAAGCCGCCCCCTGTGATCCCAGTTCATCGCGATCGGCTTGCCGGGAATCTGGTCCTCGGTGGCGAAGATCCGGGGTTCGAGGTCCGCGGGATGGATGAGGTGCCTTGCCGATTCGGCGGCATCGAGGGGCTTTTGCATGCGGCTGATCGGCTTGGCCAGCTTGCCCCATTGCTTGCTCTCGGGATAAAAAGGCACCTTGGCGGGTTGGTATTCGAATGGCTTGGCGTCCTTGGCCGGCCCGACCATCAGGGGCGCCGACTCGGGGGGAGCAACGGCGTTGGCCGCGTCCTCGAAGCCCGATCCCGCGGCCCAAAGGATTCCCCTCGCCACGAGCGAATGGAACCCGGGCTGTGAAAATGTCCGCTGGTCGTGCCCCCAGGCGGTGTAGAAGACGCGGCCCTTGCCCTGCTCTCGCACCCATGTCCACGGTTCCCTGCCATCACCCTCGGCGCGCGTCTCGAGGACCACTCGCCCCATGGGATTGTGGTTGTCATGCACATAGGTCTCATCCCAGCTCTCGAATTGGGGAAGTCCGCCGAGGAGCGGATGGTTTCCCGCCGGCTCGACCTTGAAGGTGCCGGTTCCATGGCGCTTGAACTGGGCCCCGACCATGGCTATGTATGCCGGCGAATTGAGGAAGCAGTAGCTGGCGCAGTGAATCGGCACCAGCCCGCCGCCCGCCTCCACCCACGAAACGAGGTTCTTCTCCTGCTCGGGAGAGATTTTGGGATGGTTGGCATAGATGACGAAAACCTTGAACCGGCCCAGCACCTTGGGATCCAGGGCGTCAAGCGATTCGGTGTATTCCAACTGGATGCCATGGCGCGCCATGGCGGGCTGAAGCTGCCGGAACCGTTCCGCCGGCTTGTGATGCCCCTGATCGCCCAGGAAGAGGCCCTTGACGGGTTCCGCGGCGGGAGCAACCGCCAAAATCAGCGAGGCGAGGAGAAGGGAGAGCATGACACAACCTCAAAACCAATCAACTAAACATATTACATTGATCGCCGCGGCGCGACTTCAGCAGATGGCGGCCTCCTGCTGCGTGAGGCAGTGGATGGTTCCCAGTCCCCAGACAAGGTCCACGGCATGGATGCCCACCACCTCCCGGGTCGGGAACAACTCGGACAGGATGCTCAGGGCAACCCGGTCGGCCGGATCATTGAAGGTTGGAACCAGGACGGCATGGTTGGCCACATAAAAGTTGGCATAGCTGGCGGGAAGTCGCTGATTGTCGAAAATCACCGGCCTGGGCATTGGCAACCTGACGACTTCAATCCGGCGGCCGCGCGCATCGGTCATTCCGGAAAGTCGATCGAGGTTGTCCATGAGAGGGCGGTAATTTTCGTCAGCGGGGTCGTTCTCATGAACGCAGGCGACACATCCCGGCCGCACGAACCGGGCCAGGTCGTCGACATGGCCATGGGTGTCGTCACCGGCGATGCCGCGCCCCAGCCAGAGAACTTTGGCAGCTCCCAATTGGCTGGCGAACAGCTTTTCGTAATCGGCGCGCTCCATGTCCGGATTGCGCTGCTGGACGGTGGAAAGCAGGCACTCCTCGGTCGTCAGGAGGGTTCCTTCCCCATCAACATCGATTGCTCCTCCTTCCAACACGATTCTTTTTCCCATCCAACGCGGTTTTTCCATGTTGAGGCCGTTGAAGGTCGCCATGACCTCACCCATGCGGGCGTCCTTCCGGCAGTTGGCGTACTTGGCCCAGCCGTTGAAGCGCCAGTTCACGAGCAACCTTCCAAGGCCCGGATCCAGCACGGTTGCGGCACCGGAGTCACGCAGCCAAACCCTGTCAGTTGCCGCGGAAATCAGGTCGATCATCGCCAAGTCGGCACCGGCGCGGGAGAGTTGGTCGCGAACCCTGTCGGCCTTGCCGGGGGGAACTACGACACGGACGCGCTCCCCCCGGGACAGGTGGCGGATGATCTCGCACCAGACCCATGGGATGGGATCGAACTTGCCCGGCCAGTCGGCCTTCTGGTGGGGCCAGGCCACCCAAGTGGCCTCGTGGGGTTCCCATTCCGCGGGCATTCTTCGGCTCATCCGTTCCTCTCCCCGAAAAAGGAATTATATTGGATTGCACGATCAGATCCGGCCCGTGGCCGGTGCCTCTGGGCCATTTCTGATGCGATACCTGTCGCCGTTCATCCTGCGCAACGGCCACACGCAAACCTTGATGGCGCACCTGCTCGCCGGCCCGGCCCCCTCGGTTCCCACCCGGAGGCACCGTGTGGACTTGGGCGACGGTGACGCGCTCGTGGTGCACGACAGTTCGCCGGTGGACTGGCGAGCTGGAGACACCACGGCTGTGCTTGTTCACGGCCTCACGGGGTCCCACAGATCGCCGATGATCGCCAGGATCGCCGGCAAGTTGTACCGGCGCGGGGTGCGCGTCGCGCGGATCGACCTCAGGGGCGCCGGGGCCGGCTTCGCCCTCGCGCGCCGGATGTACCATGTCGGCCGATCCGACGACCTCTCCAAGGCGTGCCGGTTGATGGCCTCCATTTGCTCCGATTCCCCCATGCTTCTGATCGGTCTTTCGCTGGGTGCGAACATCGTGCTCAAGATGCTCTCCGACCCTAAGGAATGCCAGGGATTACCAATCAAGGGGGCATGGGTGGCGTGCCCCCCGGTCGATCCGGCGGCTTGCGTGGTCAAGCTCCAGACCAGCGCTGGCAGGATTTACGATAGGCGGTTTGTCAAGGTTCTCATTCGGGAATACGAGGCCCGCCGGGCGCTGTTTCCCGAGCTTCCCGACTTGTTCCTCAAACACGCCATGAACCTTCGCGACTTCGACGAGGTGTGCACGGCCCCGGCCAACGGATACCGCGACGCCGATCACTATTACAAATCCAACACCACGGCGACCCGCATTTCCCGCATCGCCGCTCCGACAACGATCGTGGCCACCCAAGACGATCCCGTCGTCGACATCGGCCCGCTCAGGAACCTGAAGGAAACCCTGCCTTCCGGGCACCCGGTCAGGTTGGTGATCCACCGTCACGGCGGGCACCTTGGATTGATGGACATGAACCTCGCGGGCCTGCGAAGCCGCATCGATGACGCCGTGGTCGCCTGGGCCGTCGATTGCGCCAAGGGGTTCGCCTCACTCGGGGGTTGATGTCGGTTCGCCCCCAGCGCGCGTCACCATGGCGGCCACGATCCCAATCGGGACATTCCCAGCCAGGCGCGCTATCCGGCCATCGGCCATCAGGAAGTTCCCGCCCCCGGCATGGAAACTGTAAAACTCCCAGGCGTTGGTGCCGTTCATCGCGATCGGTCCGGCCAGCGTTCCATCGGCATGGCAACCGTCGAGGTTGGTTTCCGGATACGGACCGGCCCAACCCGCCGGACTGAAGTCGCGCCCCGTCGGCTTTCCCCCGATCATTGAAACTGGAAGCGCCGCATCCTCACCCAAAATCAGGGTGTTCGAAGCTCCGTCGGTGAATTCCAAAATCCTGGATGGCACGGCATTGTTTCCCGGCTGGCCAAGGGCCCCCTGGTTCAGGAGGGGCTTTCCGACCAGGCCGGTGGCCAGAAGGTCGGGATCGATATCGCGCATGGGAGCGTAGTCGAGGCCTCCGAATTCCAGGCCGCCCGGCGCGGCATTGGCCACTCCCCTTGGAATCCGAACCGACGGGCAGGTGAACACGGCCACGCGGGTGGTTGAGGCCTTCAGGTTGCGCGGATCATTCCATGGCGAGGCCGTGTCGAACCCCTTGCCAAGCGCCTCTTGCTCGAGGAAAGGCAGCAGGCGAACCGGCCAGTGAACACCCACCGAGCTGCCATGGTCGGGGCCATAGGGTGCCGGAAACGCGCCGAAAACCGACTCATGGTTGACTAAAGCGACCCCCAACTGCCTCAGGTGGTGGCAGCATTGCAATCGGTTGGCGGCCTCCCTGGCGCGCTGGATTCCCGGAACCAGCAAGCCTGTCAGGATCGCCATAATCGCAAGCGCCACCAGCAGTTCCACAAGGGAAAAACCGATGCGCCCGCCGGGTTTTGGGAACACAGGTCTGGACATGGCCAAGCCTTCCGGAAAAAAGTCGCTCATCCCCGGTCCATCCGGCACCAATAATTACGGCATGGGACGGCCTGGAGGTCGATGAACCATGGATCTTCGCAAGGTTCTCGATTACCTCGAGGACAGGTTGGAAGCTTCGGAAGTCACCGAGGTGGGGACTATCCTTCGCGAACTGCCCGAAGGCAGGGCCCTTCTTGAAAGGATCAAGGGATTGGCCAAACCCCGATCCTTCCCCGACTGCACGATTGATCCCAACCTGATCGCCGCCTATCTCGACAGGACCCTTTCGGATGAGGCCATCCGGAATCTGGAAAAGGAAACCCAGCAAAACGACGATCTTCTGGCCGAGATCATCTCGGCCCATTCGTGTTTGCCTGAAGTTCCGTGGGAAGGCTCGGGACTGGACTGGGGTCGGCGCGCGGGCCTGAACATACCCAGGCTGTTGAGGGCCGCAGGCCAGCGCCAGCCTATCCGGTCACGCCGCCTCACCCGTCAGCAACCCAACGATGGTGCTGAATCGGTCCCCGGAGTTCGACCGGAAAGATCCACGGGCATTCTCCTGACACTGGCCGCCGCCGCCGGCCTTTTCCTGATGGCATGGGCCGGGTTCATGTGGGAGTCGGCCCATGCACCGCCGCTCCCCCTCGCGCCCGAAGAACCTCCCCAGCCAATTTTCGTCCCGCCCCCCGTGGCCAAGCAGATTCCCGCCCTACCGCCGGTGCCCATCATGCCGGCGGCCGTTCCTCCGCCCGCCCCGGCGCCGATTCCCGATCCGCCGGCCGAACTCAGGGCCCAGCTTCCCGCCCCCATCGAGGCGGACACCAGCACCAGGCGTCAGCTTTGCCCGGTGCCGTCACGCGGTGGAGCGCTGCTGGCGAGGGCCTCGGACGAGTCAGCCTGGAGGCGACTTTCAGCGGGTGATGGCGTCCTGAGCCAGGAACTGCTGATGGCCGTGCCGGGATTCGCCCCGGAACTGGTTTTCCCAGGCGGAGCGACCGTGGTTCTCTGGGGAAACATGCCCGAGGCCTCGGGGAACCCCATGGTTCAGGAATGCGAGGTGAGGTTGCATCCGGCGCCCGTGGGAATCACGGCGGATATCACCCTGGTCGAGGGCCGCATTTACCTCAGGAACCCGGCCGGAGTCGCCGAGTCCGTTTTTCATGTCCGGTTCGCGGGGGAGACTTGGGAGATCAGGCTGCTGGGGCCCTCCTCCGAGGCCATGATCGAGAAGGTCCCGCTGCCGGTGAGCGAGGAGGACTGGCTGGCGGGCTCGCCGGTGGGCACGGAAATCATCGCGGCGGCCATCAAGGGAAGGATCCGCGTGCAGGTGGACCCCGCCGGCGGCCTGGACCTGGAAGGCGTGCCATCGGACCGGGCGTTCATCAGTTGGAACAGCCTCAAGGGAACCCCGGCCGGCCCGTTCGCGATGCGCGCCGACGAACCCCTGTGGAACGCCGATGGCGCCCGTTCGGGCCGCGAGCGCCAGACCTACATCGCCGCCTTCCGCGAACTCGACCAGGCGCTTTCCGGCGGCGTGAACCCTCTCGTGGCGCTCGACAACATCGTCAACAAGCCTACATCCACCGCGTCGGCGCGGCTGACGGCGATCACGGCGCTCGGATGCCTTGGCGACTATCATCGGCTTTTCGGTGAAATGACCGATGAGCAGGCCAACGAGGACCGAAGGCAAGCCTCGGCCGGCTCCCTTCGGCACTGGATCAGCGAATCCACCGACAGGGCGCGCCTGCTGCATGACCCCAATACCGATACCGGATATCTCGTCTCCCGCCGCGACATGACGCCCCAGGAGGCGGCCTACCTGGTTCGCCTCCTGCTACCCATGGCCGATGCCCAGGCACGCGACAAGGCCACGCAGAAGGCGCTCGTGGCCGACCTCTCCCATCCGCGCATGGCCATCCGCGTGGTGTCCCAGCGGGCCCTCACCGACCTGGCGGCGGGGCCGTTCATCCACCGGAGTCCGGTGCGTTACAACAGCAGGGGGTCGGAGGCGGCTTGGAGGCTTTCCCAATCCGAGTGGAACCGTTTGATCGACCAGGGAAAACTCCCCGGCAAGCCCGCGATCCCCTAGGGATCCGGGAAGATCAGGGCCACGGGAGCCAGTTCGTTCGGAACCACGCCGCGCATGACCCCGCGAACCCGCGCGGGCTGGTCTTCGGCGAGCCATGCGAGGCCTTGGAAAAACATCTGCAATTGTCCCACGAACTGGTCCATGAGCTTCGGAGCCGAGGCGCCGAGGAACTTGGCGGCCAGGGCGGCGGCCTTGCCATCGGTCTTGAGGTACAGGTGATACTGGTGCCTGACGGCGGGATCGCCATCGCCATCGCGGCCCGTTCGGTAACGGGCCATCAGCACCGCCTGGAATCCCGTGGCCGGCATCAACGCCGCCGCCTTCACCTTGCCCTCGGCAAACCAGATCCGCACACCGTCGGAACGATGGACCAGCTTGTAGTTCACAAAACCGTGATCCGGGTCGGACCAGGAAAAGCTGTCCGGCCTGACCTCCTCGATCACCACGCAACGGGCACCAAGCTTGCGCCACATCCCCGAGGTTTTGTCGGGGTGGTCTAGAAGCCAGGCATACAGGTCGGGGCGGCAGGAGAAGGTTTCGGTGATGCCGGCGCGGGCCAAGGTCGGCTTTTCCACCACAACCCGCATCCGTTCGCGGTGGGCGGGCGCGATGGTGTCCCATGGAATGCGAAGGGGCGGCAGCAGGTCTTCACCGGCGGGAATGGGCGGGATCTCATCGCTATCCCCGCCGGCCATGGCCGGGGCCATTCCGAGGACGGCAAGAAACAAAACGCCCCATCTTGCCCACATCGCCAATGTCTGCCTCCCGGTCACCGCTTCTTCATCGAACTCCCTCCCACCGCGTCATGAGGATTTTTCCAACCTGAACGAACCGGCAGTTTGGTAAGAACATTCAGGATGAGCTTGGGCCCACGGGAGTCATGCCATGAAGGTGCTGGTTGTCGGCACGAGAAACGCCAAGAAGCGCCAGGAAATCATCGCGGCGCTTGCCGGTTGGCCGGTTGAGGTTCTCGACCTGGGATCATTTCCCCAGGCCCCGGAAGTCATCGAGGATCGAGACACCTTCGAGGGCAACGCCGCGAAGAAGGCGACGGAACTGGCGGTGGCCCTGGGCCACTGGGTGTTGGGGGAGGACAGCGGACTGGTGGTTCCGGCGCTCAACGGCGCACCGGGAGTCTGGTCGGCGCGGTACGCGGGACACGGGCAGGATGATGCCGCCAACAACGCGAAACTCATGCGCGAGATGGCGGGCAAGTCCGACCGCCGGGCCCATTATGTCACCGTCGCCGCGATCTCCAATCCGGCGGGAGAAGTGGTGGCCACGGTGCGAGGCGAATGCCATGGGGCGATCGTGACCGAGGCGCGTGGCGCCGGGGGATTCGGTTATGACCCCTACTTTTACCTTCCGGAATATCACAAGACATTCGGCGAGCTTTCGGCCAGCGTGAAGCAGGCGATCAGCCACAGGGCGCGCGCCCTGGAAAAATTGAAAGGCCTGTTGCCGCGGATCACCGGGCTGCCGGCTTCTCGGCAGGAAACTGCTTCCAGTAGCGCTCCTTGAACGGGTTCACCGCCGGGCCCCGGACACCCTCGTTCACCATCATCGGCTGGACCGAGTCCCACCAGCCATCGAAATGCCTTTCCATGGCGGCAACCTGGGCGGGGTTCGCCGCCGCGATGTCGGAACGCTCACCCGGATCGGCCTTCACATCGAACAGCAGCCAGCCCTTCTTGCCCCGAGGGTCGGGATTGACAAGGTGCCAACGGGTGGTGCGGACCGAGCAGGCGGCGTACTTGTAATCGGCCATCTTTCCCTCGGGCCACCTTCCGACATGGGTCACAAGGTGGCGGTCCTCCCAAGGAGAGGCCGGGTCGCGCAGCAGGGGCAGGAGGCTCCTGCCCTCCACTTGGGCCGCGGCCTTGCCCTCGAGCTTGACGCCGGCGATTTCCACAAGGGTCGGAAAGACATCGACATGCGCGGCCAGGGCGCCGATGTCGCCGGGCGTCAGCGTGCCTGGCCAGCGCCAGAAACTCGAGGCGCGGGTGCCTCCCAAGAACGGGGTGCCCTTCTGGCCCCGCATGCCGGCGTTGAACACCTTGCAACCGGCGGTGCCGCCATTGTCGTTCATGAACACGACGAGGGTGTCCTTTTCCCGCCCCGAGGCCTTGATTCCATCCAGGAGTCGCCCCATGTTGTCGTCGATGTTGGCGACCATGCCCATGAACTTGGCCACATCGGGTGCGACCTTTCCGGCATAGCGCCCGGCGTCCTCGGGACGGGCGTCAAGGGGCGCGTGCGGCGTGTTCGTGGCGATCCAGCAGAAGAACGGCTCGCCGCCCCCCTTGTCCATCCACCGCATGGCCTGGCCAAAAAAGAGATCCGCGCAGTAGCCCTTTGTCTTCACGAAGCGGTCGTTGTGCCAGATGGCCGGATCGAAATACCGGTTGCCGGGGGCATCGCCGCAGGATCCCTGGTAGGTCTGGCCGATCCCGCCGGCCCCGTGGATGAACACCTCTCCGAAGCCGCGCCTGTTGGGCAGGTAGGCGTCCTCGTCTCCCAGGTGCCACTTGCCGAAAATGCCGGTGCGGTAGCCCGCCGCCTTGAGGATCTCGGCGACAGTAATGGCGCCGGGCGCCAGCCTCTCGCGCTCGAAAATCGTGTGGGTGACTCCGTTCTTGAATTCATGCCGGCCCGTCATGAGGGCGGACCGGGTGGGCGAGCAGGTGGGGCTGACATGGAAGTCGGTGAACCGCCGCCCCTCGGCCCTGAGCCTGTCGAGGTTCGGCGTCTTGAGCACCGGATTGCCGTGGGCGCCGATGTCGCCGTATCCCTGGTCGTCGGTGATCACCACGACAATGTTCGGGCGGGAGGCGCCAATGGCCAGCAGGGCCGCGAGCATCCATGCCATGGAGATTCTCCTGGTTTCAAGCCTTGTCTGGAATCAGGAAAGCGCCACGCCCCTTGCGTGACAACAGGGCGCCGGCCTCGGCATCCCCGGCCACCGTTTCGGTCGCCGCTTCAAACTTGAGAGGACGCCCCAGCCGGCATGCGAGGTTTCCAAGGTGGGCCAGCGTGGTGGACCTGTGGCCCTCGAGGATGTCGCAGTTGGGCTTGGCCTCGCCTCGGCAGGCCGCGAGGAAGTTTTCCACATGCGGCTGGTCGCTGAAGGCGGCCTTCTTGTCGAAGGCCAGCTTGTTGCCGCGCTCGACGACCTTCCAGCCGCTCCGGCCCAGCACCAGGTACCCCTCGGTTCCGTAGAAGACGACGCCGTTCTCGTAGCCCTCCATGTGGTATGGGGCCCAGAGTTTCTGGTCATACAGCAGGACCTTGTCCGCCTCGGAGAAATGGAAGCTCACGGTTTGCGTGTCGGGCGTTTCCTGGGTGTCTCCCTTGAACAGGGTCTTGGTGCCGAAACCCGTGACCAGTGAGGGAGACTCGACGCCAAGCCCCCAGCGGGCGATGTCAAGGTCGTGGACGCCGTCGTTGCCCATGTCGCCGGTGCCGTATTCCCAATACCAGCGCCAGCCGTAGCTGTAGCGGTTGCTATTGAACGGCCTTTCGGGCGCGGGACCCTGCCAGATTTCCCAATCGAGGGTGGCGGGAGGCTTGGCATCGGCGACGGCATTGACCCGGCGGCGCAACTGGCTGTTGAAGGCGCGCGCCATGTGAACTTTCCCGATCTTTCCGCTCCGAACATAATCAATCGCCTCGATCATGTGCGGCACGCTGCGGCTCTGGGTGCCCGTCTGCACCACCCGGTTGTGCCGCCGGGAAGCCTCCACCATGCGCCTGCCTTCGCCAATGTTGTGGGAAACCGGCTTCTCAACATAGACATGCTTGCCCGCCTGGCAACCCCAGATGGTGGCCAGGGCGTGCCAGTGGTCGGGGGTGGCGACCACGATCGCGTCGACCGACTTGATCTCCAGCAGCTTTCGGATGTCCTGCACGCACTCGGGCGCCGCGGCGCCGTTGCCCATGGCGTCGGCCGCCAATTTGCCTATCGGGCCGAAATACTCGGTGTTAACATCGCACAGGTGCGTGATGCGACATCGGGGCGAGCGGGCGAACGACTGGATCAGCGACCGGCCCCGACCACGGATTCCAACGACGGCGACATTGAGCCGGTCCGACGGGCCGGCCGCCAGGGCGATGCTCGCCGCGGCCATGGCTCCGAGGTTCTCTCGTCGGTTGATCATGGGTGTTTCCCCGAGGTTGGCTTAATCGTTTGGTGATGGGGCGAGTTTAACCAGTGGTAGCGCCAAAGCAAGCAGGCGCGTGGCGGCGTGGCCCCGCGCCTGCTTGCTTTGGCGCGTTTGGAAGGGCCTTACTTGGCCCCACCCTTCCAGGACTTCACGAAGTCTACGCAGGCCGTGATTTCCGGCAGCGATTTTTCCCAGTTGTGCTCGTATTCGATGCTCACCGGGCCATCCATCTTCTGGCGCGCGAACTCGGCCAGCACGGCGGCGATGTCGGCACTACCGGTGCCGAACGGCACATCATGCTTCTTCTCGCCAAGGTCCTTGAGGTGGCTGCTGACGACGCGGCCGTCGAGAATCTTGAGGCAATCAACCGGCTTCAAGCCGGAACGGATCCAGTGGCCGGTGTCGGCGCAGGCGCCGATCCGATTGTCCCGCGACTTCACCTGCTCAAGCACCCAGTTGGGATCCCAATGCTTGTAGTTGGGATCCTTCTCGCGCTTGGGATGGTTGTGGATCCCGACCTTGATGTCGAACTCCTTGACCAGTTTCTCGATGGTGTCGAAGGCGTCGGCGGAGGGCTCTGAATTGATGACGCGAATTCCCATCTCCTTGGCGAATTCGAACACCTTCCGACTCTCGGCTTCATTCTTGGGCAATCCGACCACGCCATAGGCCACGGCCATGACCCCATGCTTGGCGAGTTTTTCCTTCACGGTGGAACGGAGTTCCGCGGGCGAGGCATGGTTGAACGCGACGGGATTCTCCTTGGACAGCTTCTGGCCCGGGTACAGCTCGATGACCTTCCCGCCCGCCTTGGCGGTGTTCTCGATCGCCTCGGAGAGGGTGAACAGGCGGAAAGAGTAGGCCTGGCAACCGATGGCGACGCCGTTGATCCGGTTGGCGGCGGGTATAGGTTCAAAGGCGGTAGCGGCGTTCGCGATCATCACCATCGCCATCGCGGCGACGAAACTTCTCATGGCGGGAATCTCCAGGGAGGGCCGGGCTTGTCAGGGCGGGAAGAGGCTGCGCCGAAACGATTCGGGGCGGCACAAGATCGTTGTACGACCCGTGCCGCCCCGGTCGAGATGAGCCAGTAGGGGTTTATTCGTACCTTTCGATCAGGATCGCCGAGGTGTCATCATGGCGGCCCGAACCCTTGGTGAAGGCATTCGAGTCATCGAACAGGGCCCTAAGCGCCTGCTCGATCGGCTTGTCGAGGTTGCGCTTCATGCAGTCAGCGACTCCCTTGACCCCGAACTCCACATGCTTGCCGCCGGATTCCGGGAACGCCTCGATCAGGCCGTCGGTGTATAGCAGTAGCCTATAACGCGGCGGAATCTTGAACCTGTGTTCCGTGTATTCGGCCGTTTCGTCAATGCCAAGGGGCACGCCACCGATGTCATCATCGGCTACTGCCACGGCCTCGCCGGTATCCAAGCTTTGGAGGATTGGCGGCGGGTGACCCGCGGAGCACCAGTAAAACTCGTTGGTTTCCGAGATGAGAATGCCATAGGCGAGCGTGATGAATCCTCCGTCGGAATTCACCACCGTCTGGGAACAGAGGTTACGGTTGACAGTGGCCACGAAGTCGGCGGGGTTCATGTGGCTGTCATCGCGGAGCATTCGCACCAGGGTGTGCATCGTGATGACAGACATGCAGGCCTTCATGCCGTGGCCCGAGGCATCGCCAACGAGCACAACGAACCTGTCCTTGGCCAGGCTGAACAGGTCGTAGTAGTCGCCTCCCGCCATGGTCACGGGTTGGCCGCCAATCACGCGCACTTGGGAAGGTTCGTAACAGGCCACCACCCGGTAACCCTTGGGGGGAACCACATCCTTGGGGATGATGGTTTCCTGAATTTTGCGTACCGACTCGACTTCCTCGCGCAGTTTGCCGGCGATCGCCTGCTCGCGCTCGGCGCGCACCCATTCGACCACGCTCTCGAGCATGGCGGAGAGAAGGAAGAGGAAGTCACCGTTCTTGTCGCGCAGAATGTAGCTTTTCATGCCGCCGACCATGAACCGCGCCAACCGGTAAATATCCTCGGAATTACATCCACAAATTACTGGAACTTCGGGCCGCAAGGCGCGGATACGCTTGAAAAGGCTGTAGCCATTCTCAATGTCGGGAAGGCGTACGGAAAGAACGGCTACCTCCCAACCCGCGGTGCCCGAGAAAGCCGCAAAACCCTCCTCGGCATCGGTGGTGGTGAAGAGTTCGTTCTCCTCATTGCTCAAATAGAGGGACATCAGGTCGATCTGCTCGAGATCGTCCCATGCGACGAAAATCTTCAACGGTCCAGAACCTCCGCTTAGAAACCCCGGGAAGCGGTGTCCAGGGGTGAGACTATGTCAGTCCGGGGTCTCCGCGAAGAGGGCGAGCACTACGGCAGGATCGGTAGGATAATGACTTATCATCCGCGACTCGCACCTTTCATCCCCGGCAACCAGACCATCTGGTTGATTGTAAATCTATCAACTTGGACGCAGCTTGGGGGAGGATCTCTCCCACATCTTTCCAATTATTTTCCGGTTTCGTCACTACGAGCGGAATTCAGGGTGTCCACCAATCTGCCAAAACAGCATCCATTCGGCTTGCGCGATTGATTTCCATGGCGCTTAGGTTCGTTTCCTCGAACGGATCGCTGGTGATTTTGTACAGCTCCGGCCCCAATCCCCGGCCCGGCTTGTTGGCCTTGGTGACAATTTTGTCATTCGGAAGAATTCTCTTGTAATCTCCATCAACCATCCAACGATATGTCCAGCTAGCGGAAGGTTTCTCAATATCCACCGCATCGTGAAGAAAACATGCCCCCATGACCGGCCCGCGGGAGGAAACTTTGCCGTCATCCAGCAAATCAATTCCAGCTAATGAATCGGGCGCTGGAATACCCACGGCACGGAGAATTGTCGGCGCGATGTCGATGCTGGAAACCGGTTTCTCGATTCTCGCGGCCTTCACCTTGCCCGGCCAGCGGACCATGATCGGCGTACGCAACCCGCCGTCATATTGCGACTGCTTGCTGTCGGACCGGTACCCCGGGCCAGCGGAATCCTGAATCCAGCCGTTGTCCGTGACATAGACAACGATTGTGTTCTCGCGCAGGCCCTTGTCATCCAGATGCCTGAGCAGTTGACCGCAGGTTTCGTCGAACCATCCACACATGGCCAGATACTTCGCCTGCGGTAACGATGATGCTCCTTCGCGCTGCGGGTCCACGAAGCGGGGTGGCGGGTTGTGCGGCGTGTGGGGAAGCATGGGCGCATACCACACAAAAAACGGCGCGCGGTCGGCCTGGCACTTGTCCATGAAACGCGTCACCGGTTCGAGGGTCTTCCGGCCAATTTCCAGTCCCTCGTCGCCATGGCGTCCACCCCGGAGCGGATCGCCATGGCTCATCCCGTCGGTGAAGCCGCCTGTGGCAAAGGATCCGCCCCACCATTTTCCCGCCTGAAAGGAGCGGTAGCCCTTGGCCGCCAACAGGGCCGGAATGCGGGGTTGTTCCTGCAGGAATCCGTTGAGCCTTCGTACCTGCGCCAGAAAGCCCGGATCGCGGTAACGGGTTCCCTTGGCGATGCCGGCGGGGGTGGGTGGCTCGTTGCCGGTGATGCGGGTCTGGTGCGGGTAACGCCCCGTGAGGATGGCTGACAGCGACGGGCAACAGAGGCTGCTGGTGACATACCCCCTCGTGAACAATCGGGACTCGGCGGCCAGTTTGTCGAGATGGGGAGTCTTGACCCTTGGATGCCCCATGAAGCCGTAATCGGTCCACCCCTGGTCGTCGGAGATGATAAGCACAACATTGGGAGGTGACCGGTCGGCACCAGCCAAAAGCGCCGCCAGCAGGCAAGCCAGCATGAATCCTTACTCCTTGCGCCCGGCGGAGCTTTGCCACTCAAGGCCCAAGGCCGTGAGTCGGTCGCGCTTGGCCATGATGGCCCAAGGGCTGCCGGCTGTTTCCTTGCCGAGCTTTTCAAGGCCTGTTGCGGCCGACTTGGCCAACTGTTGGCCCTTGCGGTCTCCGCGCAGCTTGGTGGCGCTCGCGAGCCTCCAGCCGCTGTGGTTTTTCTCCAGCGGTGGAAATTCCTTACGGATGAGACCCAGCATCGACTGGTATTCAAACAGGAAAGCGATCTGCGCCTCGATCCTGCTCACAATGTAACGGTAGTTGGCCTGCCACCTCTTGGGTTCCTTCTCCAACGCCTTCTTCATGTCGTCGCTGGTGAGGTTCTCGAGGTCTTCCTCAAGCACGGCGTACACCCCCGCGACATCCCGCTGGTTGCGTTCGACATCGGCCTTGAAGCGATTCTCCTCGGCCGGCTTGCCGTAGTAGTCGACAAGGGCATCGAGGTTTTTCTTGTTGCGGGCACGGGCGGCCAGCACCTTGTCCTTGATGTCGGCCGGCGGGGTCGCGTTGCTGACCGACCAAAGGTTGATGCGGGCCGTGCGCACCGCCGCGCGGAGTTCGGTGTCCTCCGCGCCGTCGGCAAGCGAATAGTCCTTGACAATTTCGTTGGGCACCGGCGGCAGCAGTTCCACGCGCAGGCCCTTGTCCTCGTGCCCCTGCTTGATCGGTGGAGTGGATATTTCCTTGAACACATCGTTCATCAAGGCAACGCTCGCCGCGTCGGGCTTCGCCGGAGTGGCGGCGGCGATCCTTGGAGGCAGGGGATCTTCAGGATTGAAGTCTCCCCCCGTCGCGGCCTTGCCGTAGAGCTTGCTGGCCATTTCGGCTTGCTTGCCATCCCGCTTGGCCCCTTCAAGCCGGTCCTTGATTCCCAAAATGGGTTCTCCGTTGCCCTTCAAGTCGCCTTTCATCACCAAGGTGTTGAGAGCCTCGAAGTCCACCGGCTTTTCCCGCTCCTGGGAGCCCGGCGGCACACGCTTGAGAAGATCGTGAAGCGTCGAGGCGAACACCCCCATCGGGTGTTCATCGGTTTCAAAAGAATTCTGGTCTTTCTGGCAGGGCAGCCAGACCTGCACACCTTCAGGAGCCTCGCTGGCCTGCTTCTCCAGGGCCTCGGCCAGCGGATCGCTGCCGGGCCTCTCCTGGCCGATGGAAGGGCTGTAATGGCACACATCCAGCACAAGCACCTTCTGTCGCGCCTTGGAGTCCTTGAGGGATTTGAAAACCGTTTCCAAGGGTATCAAGCTGGCCGGATTATCGAGTTCGCCCTCGATGGGCACCAGACAAGCCTTATCGCCCGCCATGGCGGCATGCCCGGTAAACCAGAGCACGATGCTATCCTGCGAACGGGAGGAAGAAGCGAACGATTCGATTGTCTTCTCGATCACCTGACGGGTGGGCGGGGGCGAACCCGGAACGGCGTCACTGACCTGCAGCGTCTGGGTGGGTGGGAAGCGCAGGTATACCTCAAATTGGCGCTGCAGCTTGTCGAGCCCTTTCCAACCATTTCCCGAGCCCTGCTGAACCGGGTTGTTGAACAGGTAATTATTGACGGCGATAAACAGGGCCCTGCGCGGGAAGGGAGCATTGACGGTCTGGGGGGTTCCCTTGGCTGCTCCCTTTTTGTTTTCCGCCTGAGGCGCCGCCTCCCCTTCGACTACCTGCCGCTCTCCCTGGTCAGCCATGCCGCCGCGGAAATCAGGCCCCAAATACAGGTAAGCCGCCGCGCTGGAGGTGGTCAGCGTGACGGCTGTCATGAACAACAAAGCCACCCAGGCGCCCAAGGGAATGCCGCGATTCCGGCGTGGCGAGGGCGGGACGGGTGGTTTGGGGGCCGATTGGACGGGGATCGGAGCGGGGGAGGCGGGAACAGGCGCGGGGGCGGGTTGGGGCGAACGGGCAACCGGAGGATTTACCGGGGCAGGCGGAACTGGACGGGACGGCCGGGGCGCGGGAGCTGGTTGGGGTGCCTTGCCCGTGGGGGCCGCGACGGTGAACGATGACTGGCATTTGCGGCAGCGGGCGGTTTTTCCAGCGAACGAGGCCGGTACCCGCATCGCCGAGGCGCAACTAGGGCACCGCATGGAGATCGTTTCTTCGCTCATGGCCATCCCCCGTGATGTCTCAACACCATTAGACAACCTCGAAGCCTCCGCGGGCAACAGGAAGCGAGCCAAACGGGCGGGCAACAGGAATCCAGCCAAACGGGCGGGCAAGTTGACCCGGCCCGCCAGGCAGGCTATTAGTTGTTAAAACAACAATCTGATGGAGAGATTTCATGATCGCCCTCAATGAACGCCGAACCCAGGTTTTGGTACTTGGTGGCGGGCCCGCGGGATCCACTGCCGCCGCCCTGTGCGCCCAGGCAGGCCTCAAGACTGTGCTTGTGGAACGGGAAAAGGGACCAAGGTTCCACATCGGCGAATCGCTCATGCCCGACACCTACCACACGCTCAGGCGCCTCGGCGTGATCGAACGCATGAAGGGAAGCCGCCACACGCCCAAATTCTCAGTGCAGTTTGTCACGGAGACTGGCAAGGAATCGCAGCCATTTTATTTCTTCGAGAACAATCCCCACGAAAGCGCCCAAACCTGGCAAGTGGTGCGCAGCGAATTCGATTCGATGCTTGTCGACAACGCCCGGGTTCATGGAGCCATGGTGCTGGAGGGCCACAGCGCCCGCGATGTGCATATGGAAAACGGCAAGGCCATGGGCGCCCGCCTCATCCCCAAAAACGGACCCGAATTTGACATCGCCGCGGATGTGGTGATCGATGCGACCGGCCAAACGGCCCTCATCGCCAACAAACTGGGGCTCAAAAAGCCCGACCCGCTCCTGCGCAAGTCGAGCATTTGGACTTATTACGAGGGTGCCACGCGTGAACCGGGCCGCCTTGACGAGGGCGCGACGCTCGTACTGGCCACCCAAGGAAAGAAGGGCTGGTTCTGGTACATTCCGCTCAAGGACAATATCGTCTCGGTGGGAGTGGTCTCGGGCCTTGAAGACCTTTTCCCCCCCGGCGGCCCTCGCGACCTCGGCGCCATCTTCCATGAGCAACTCGAGTGCTGCCCCGCCGCCAAGAAACGCGTGATGCCCGGGAAACAGGTCGGTCCCTTTTACTCAACCAAAGACTTCAGCTACCGCTGCGACCATGTCGCCGGCGACGGCTGGGTGCTCGTTGGCGACGCCTTCGGGTTTCTCGACCCGATTTACAGTTCCGGAGTCTTCTTGGCCCTCAAGAGTGGCGAGATGGGCGCGGACGCCGTGATCAACGGTTTCTCCTCCGGCGACCTTTCGGGCAAAACCTTGGGAGACTGGGGGCCCCGCTACTTGCAAGGCATGGACCGGATGAAGAGGCTTGTGTACGCGTTCTATGAGGGCTTCAATTTCGGAGCCTTCATCCGCAAGCACCCCGAAATGAAGCGCCACCTGATCGACCTTCTCATTGGTGACCTGTTCAAGGACAGCGTCGATGAAATTATCGCTCCACTCGACGCCATGCGCGCCGAGATGCTGACTATGCCGTCGGCGGTCTGACCCCCGTTCCGTAAGATTTAAATGTCGGAAACAGGCCGGGGCGAGATGCCCCGGCCGTAGGCGTTTGCGGATTGGAGGCCGCATTGGGATTCATCAGGCGCCATCCGGAGGGTGCGGAAGCGACATCCCCCCTTCCACATGATCTGCCGGGAATGCCCGGCCTTCTGCTGGCGGACGGCATGCTGTCGCCGGTTCTCGAGGCGCTTGGCCAAGGGAGGTCCGCGGCGATCGACGGGGCCTGGGGATCATCAGCCGGCCTGGCCGTGGCCGCGCTGGCGGCGGGGCGCCAGGGTGCCTTGCTCGTGGTGATTCCATTGCCGCGCGACCTGCACGCCTGGCAGCACGAACTGGCCTCCTTTGGCGAGGGTGACGCCGAGATCTTTCCCGCCCTCACCTGCCTTCCGGGGGAGGACGAGGCTTCCGACCCGGCCACGCCTCACCGCCTGCGCACCCTCGCCCGGCTCAGCCGGGGCGACCGGCCCGTCATCCTGGCCACGCCCGCGGCGCTACTGCAGCCCGTGCCCTCTCCCGAATCGCTCGACCGCAAGGGCTGGCCGGCGCGCAAGGGCGACATGCTCGACCTCCTGGCGCTTCGCCGCTGGCTCGCGGAGAACGGCTATTCGCCCGGCGAGGTGGTGGAAGGGCCGGGCAGCTTCGCCTCGCGGGGCGGGATCATCGACATCTGGTCTCCCGAGGCGGAGCATCCGGTGCGCCTCGAGCTGTTCGGCGATGAAATCGAGGGGATGAGGCCGTTTTCCCCGGCGACGCAGAGGGCGCTGGAGGAGGTTGCAGAAACCCGCTTCATGCCGGTGCGCGACCCCGCCGAGCTGGCGCCGAACAACTCGTGCCTGAGCGACCACCTCGGTTCCTCCGGCAAGGTGGTGCTCGCCGAGCCGGGCGAGATCCGCAGGCAGGCGGAGAGCCTGGGGGACCGCACGGCCTCGGCGCAGGGAACGCTATCGGCGCGCGCGATGATGGCGAGCCTGATGTCGAGGCCGAGGGTGGATATCTCGAGCCTTCCGGAATCGGAGGCGTCGGTGGCCTGCCACCTCGCGGTGGAGTCAGTGGCGAGGCTATCGGGCAACATCCAGCGGGTGCGCGACGAACTCGACCAGGTTGCGTTGAACGACCAGGTGCTGGTGGCGTGCCAAGGATCGGGCGAGACGGCGCGGCTTGGGGAGGTGCTCGCCGCCGGACAAGTGGCCCGGGCCGACCGGCTGCGGCTGGTGCCCGGCTTCGTGCGCTCGGGCTTTCGCCTGTTGCGGCCCGGCGCCGCCGGCGTGGTGATCCTCGGCAGCCAGGACCTGTTTCACCGCGAAGTGGTGGGCGGGGCGGTGCCGGGCCAGCCCTCCCGCTCGCAGCGCAAGGTCGAGTCGCGCGCCATCGACAGCTTCCTCGAGCTGGCTCCCGGCGACCTCGTGGTGCATGTCAGCCACGGCATCGCCCGGTTCGAGGGGATGGAACTGCTCGACCGCACGCAGGCGCGCGGACAAACGGGCACCGCGAACGCCGCGCCGGCGCGCGCGGGCGAGGCTCAGGCCGCAGCGGGCAGCGCCGAGGAGCACCTTGTCCTGGAGTTCCGCGACCGGGTGCGGGTGTTCGTGCCGATCTCGAAGATCAACCTGGTGCAGAAATATGTCGGCGCCTCGGGCGCCGTGGAACTGTCGCGATTCGGTTCGGCCTCGTGGCAGAAGAAGCGGGACAAGGTCGCCGAGGCGGTGATCGACCTCGCGGCCGACATGATCCAGGTGCAGGCGGCGCGGGCGGCGAGGCCGGGCCGCGCCTGGCCCGCCGACAGCCAGTGGATGCGCGAGTTCGAGGCGTCGTTCCCCTACCAAGAGACGCCCGACCAGCTTGCGGCCATGGCAGAGATCAAGGCCGACCTCGAGAAGGCGCGGCCGATGGACAGGTTGGTCTGCGGCGATGTCGGCTTCGGCAAGACGGAACTGGCCCTGCGCGCCGCGTTCAAGGTCGCCGACTCGGGCGGCCAGGTCGCCGTGCTCGTGCCCACCACCGTGCTCGCCGAGCAGCACTACCGCACCTTCAGCCAGCGCATGGCCGAATACCCCCTTTCGGTGGCCTGCCTGAACCGGTTCCGCCCGCCAGCCGAGCAGCGCCGCATCATCAAGGCCCTGGCCGAGGGCTCCGTCGATGTCGTCATCGGCACGCACCGGCTCGTCAGCAGGGATGTCTCCTTCCGCGACCTGGGACTGGCCGTCATCGACGAGGAGCAGCGCTTCGGAGTCGAGCACAAGGAGAAGCTCAAGCAGTTGCGCGAGAAGGTGGATGTGCTGACGATGACCGCCACCCCCATTCCCCGCACGCTGCATCTGGCCCTTTTGGGCATCCGCGACATCTCCAACCTCGAGACGCCCCCGCCCGACCGCCAGCCGGTGGAGACGCGCGTGACCCGCTTCGAGGACGAGCTTGTCAGGCAGGCGATCCTGCGGGAGATGAACCGCGACGGGCAGGTGTTCTTCGTGCACAACCGCGTGTACGACATCAAGGCGGTCGAGGCCAAGCTGCAAAGGCTGGTTCCCGAGGCGCGCATCGTGGTGGCGCACGGGCAAATGGATGGCGACGAGCTGGAAAACGCGATGGTGCGGTTCCTCCGCCGCGAGGCCGATATCCTGCTCTCAACCACCATCATCGAGAGCGGACTCGACATCCCCAGCGCCAACACCATCTTCATCGACGACGCCGACACCTATGGCCTGGCGGAACTGCACCAGTTGCGCGGGCGCGTCGGCCGGTCGCGCGAGCGCGCCTTCGCCTACCTGCTGGTGAACCCCTCGAAGATCCTTGAGGCCGACGCCTCGAAACGGCTCAAGGCCATCGAGGAGTTCACCGCGCTGGGCTCGGGCTTCAAGATCGCACTGCGCGACCTTGAGATCCGGGGAGCGGGAAATATATTGGGCACGCAGCAGTCGGGGCACATCGCCACGGTGGGCTACGAGATGTACTGCCAGCTTCTCGACAACGCCGTCAGGCAGATGCGGAACCAGCCCTTGCAGGAACCGGTGGAGGTGAATGTGGACCTCGGCTGGCCGGCCTACCTGCCGGCCGACTATGTGCCGGGGCAAAGGCAGCGGATCGAGGTGTACCGCCGGCTGGCGCGGGTGCGCGAATTGTCCACGCTCGAGGATTTCCGCCGCGAGCTACGCGACCGGTTCGGGCAGATTCCCGCGCCGGTGGAGTGGCTGGTGCGCCTGGCGGAGGTGCGGATCCGCGCCGACGCCTTGAAGGTGGCCTCGGTTCATTACGACCGCTCGCAGGAGGCGTTCAACAAGCTCGACATCGTGTTCGCGGGGCGCGACCCGCGCCGGCTCGACGAATTGGCCCGCCGGGATCCCCGGCTGCGCCGAGTCGACGCGCTGAATGTGTACCTGCGCCCCGAGCAGCATGAGCGCGAGCCCGACGCGGTCTACCGGCTGGTGACCCGCGCGCTGGGCTGACGGGGCGGTGCAATCAAGGGCGCCCCGTCGCGCGGCGGCCGATCACCTGAGCACTCGATCGAGGAAATCCCGGACTGTTTGCATGATGGTGCGGCCGGCGACCACCGTGCCGAGCCCCGGCGTGTGCCCAGCGCCCTGCACCGTGACCAGCGTGGTGTCGACGCCCGCGCGACGGGCGGAGGAGGCCAGCGCCTCGGCCTGGGAGTAGGGAACCGTCCTGTCGGCGGTGCCGTGAACGATGAGCACTGGCGGGTCGCCCTGCCTGACGGCGCTTTCCTGCCCGAACATGCCGCCCCAAAGGTTGATGACAGCCCTGGGCCTCACCGCCGACCTCTCGGGGCCATAGGTGGCCAGCAGCGAGGTGATGGCTCCGGCGGAGGTACCTCCCACGGCGATGCGCGCCGGGTTGACGCCGTAACTGGCGGCCCGGGCGACGACATGGTCGAGCGCCCTGCCAAGGTCTTGACGGGCGGCGGCCATCGCCTGCTCGAGCGTGGCGCCGGGGCCGAGGTCGCGCTGCAGGCGGTAGCTGATGTCGAACACCGCGTAGCCCGCCTCGGAAAGCGCGCGGGCCATTTCGCCAGTCATGCCGCCGCGGGAACCGCTGGTGAACCCGCCGCCATGAACCAGCACCACGGCGGGGAACGGCCCGGCGCCCGCGGGGCGGTAAGCATCGAGCATGAGCCGTGTGCCGCCCACCTCGGCGTAGGGGATATTGCGGATGATGGTCGGCGTGTTGGCGGCGGGCGGCGGCGTAGGCGCGGCGTCATCGTTGATGATCGTGCCGGTGGCCGTGGCGGTGCCGATGACACCGCCGCGTGGGTTGGAGAGGCGTACAAGCAAGGTTTCATTGGGCTCGAAGACGCTGTCGCCCAGGACATAGACGGGGATGGTCTTCGAGGTTTCCCCCGCCGCGAAGGTCACCTCGCCCGAACTGGCGACATAATCGACACCGGCCGTGGCCGTGCCGTTCTCCGTCGCCCAGCGAACCTTCACCGGAACCGTGGAGCGAGCCGAAAGGGTGAGCGTGAAGAACATCCTGACGGCACCCGTGTTGCCCTCGGCAACCGAGGCGGCGGCCATCGAGACCGAAGGCAGGGCCGGCAGGTCGTCGCTGGCGATGACAACCTCCCCTCGGGCTATGGCGCCGATGGTGTAGCCCGTGCCCGCGGCCACTGTCACGACCACGCTTTCGGATGGTTCCACCAGGATGTCGTCGATCGGCAGGATCTCGATGTAGGCGCTGGCCTGGCCTGCGGGAATGGTGACTGTTCCGGACAGGGCCGTGTAATCCTGCCCGGCGGTGGCGGACCCGCTGACGGTGTACGCGACAACCAGGGGGACGGCCATCGAACCGCCCTCGCGCGTGACGCGGAACACGCCCCGGTCGGCGCCGGCCTCGGCCGCCGCGGCGTCGGGCGTGGAGATGGTGACGGTCGACGGAGTGGGCACGGGCGCAGGCGCGGGAGCGGGCGTCGGAGTTGGCGCCGGGATGTTGGTCCACAATGATCCATCGGCAGCCGCGACGACGGCGCTGTACTGATAGGCAGTCGTCAGGGGCTGGTCCATGCGGTGCAGCTTGGCCATGTCGCCCCAGGCCGTCGCGCCTTCCCTTCCCGTGAAGGTGTAGTCGACATAGAGGTCGAGGCCGGCGGCATCGAGGCGCCTCAGGTAGTCGCGGTAGATTTCCCCCATCCGCTGGTCGTTGGCCGCCTGGTAAAAGGCGTTCTGGTAGGGGGAGTTTCCGCCGTCGAGGTGGTGTCCGCCCTCGTAGGCCAGCACCTGGATGTCGCGGCCCAAACGCGCGGCCCAGGCGTCGGCGAGCCTCTGGTGGTTCTCAACCGTTCGCACGGCGCCACCGACCGAAGCGGCCGTGTCCGCCAGCACCTGGTCGACCGTCGTGGCGGAGGTGTAGGAAGCCCGCTGCGCGCCGGAAGGGCTGAAATAGGGAGCGATCGCGATGGCGTCGAACGAGCCCTGCATGGCGTCGGCGATGCGGGCCGTGACCCAGTCGTTGACCGACTGGCCCGCCGCGACGCGGACGATACGGCCGGCCTGGCCTGTGAACACATCGCTCCAGATGTCCATGTCGCGCTTGGCCTCGCGGCCGGTGATTTGCCAGTGCGTCAGTCCGGAGTTTTCCGGCAGGCGCGTCTGCGCGGCCACCCATTGGCTCGCCTCGAAGCCGTAGGCGAAGTTCCAGATCTCGTTCGACCACTCGACATAGGCCTTGCGGCCCGGTTCGAGGTTGTCGCGGACATAGGTTGCGAAGTTCCGCACGAAGGTGTCGTCGGCCATGTGGGGCATGTTGAACCACGGGTCGGCGTCGAGGTCGTTGGCAAGCCGTACCATGTGCTCCAGCGACATGCCGTTGGCCAACGGCTCGCTCCATGAGCCGCCGATGCCCGAGCTTTGGCGGATGTCGCTGGCGTCGCGGCGGTCGGCCCAGGTCCGGATATCGGAGGTGTTGGTCTCCTGCGCCTGCATGAAACGGACCACGCCGAACGGTTCAAGCCTCTCGCGGAACAGCGGATGGAAGGGGGAGAAACTCGCGCCAGGCTGCCAGCGCTGCCCGGCGAACGACTGCCCCTGCCAGTCGGGCATCCAGACATGGAAGTCACGGACGGGATCGGAGGGGCTGGTTTCCTCAATGCGGAGGTAGATGCCGCCATTGCCCGGCGTGACGGCAAGGTCGGCGAAGTTGACACCGGCAGCGGTTCGGCCGCTGGAAACGGCGCGGGCGTCCATGCCGAAGCTGACGCGGCCCGTGCCGGTCCATTCGGCGCGGTAGGTTCCGGCCGGATAGGCGCCGCCTATCTCCCTGAACATGAGCGTGCCGGCCATCTGGCGCATCGTTTGGCCGGCCGCGTTCGTGAAGGTCTCAAGCCGGGTGACATTGCCGTTGGCGTCGACGCGCACGGGGTTCGTGGCGCCGACATCCCAGGTCGTCTGGCCCGTGGCGGTGTTGACGGCGTGGGTGATCCAGCCCCTGGAGGCCTGGAAGACATCGGTGAAGGTCCACGCGGGGGACCAGTCGACGATGTTCTCGATGTTCATGCCGACCGCCATCCGCCGGGCGGCGGGAGCGCCGGAACCGGCGGGGTCGGTCGCCAGCGCCGAGGCACTGGGCACCTCACGCGCCTCGAGGGCCTCAAGCCTGGGGAGGCGGGCCTTGCCGCGCGGCGAACGATTCGCGTTCCATGAATTGGATGTGAAGGGCATGGTTCAACTCCTTGGCGGGTATCTGAAATGGACGGGCCACTTGCACCAGCGAAAGCCGGCTTGCCGACAGGACAAACGAGCGAGGAAAATCGGTGCGAATCGCATGCGGATACAAAACCAGCTATCCTGAAAATCTTAAAATATCAATAACAATATTTAGCTATACAGGCGCATGAGCACTACTGCCGATGACATGCCAACCCATCGTCAACCATCAACAACCTGTTAGAATCGGGCTGTTTTTTGGGGAATTCGGATGACTTCTAACCGCGAAATTTCAGGAAGATTTGATGAATTCACTGTTTTTGGTTCGAAACCGATTGGAAAAACAACTCATTTTCCCACAACAATATATTGCCGCTCCCAATCCATTCGCCGAAAGGGCATATCATGCGCGCCAGACCAATCCGCCATGGTTTTACACTTATTGAACTGCTCGTGGTCATCGCCATCATCGCTGTGCTGATCGGCCTTCTGGTGCCGGCGGTGCAGAAGGTTCGCGAAGCGGCCAACCGCATGAGTTGCTCCAACAACCTCAAGCAACTCGCTTTGGCCGCCATGAATTATGAGGGGCAAAACCAGTATTTCCCTCCCGGGTGGATCGCGCCCAATTCTGTTTACACCCTGCCTGGTGCCGGGATCATCATGGGCCCGCGCCTCAACGAGACCCGTTGCACCAATGTGATGGTGGAACTGCTGCCGTTCATCGAGCAGGAAGGCTTGGTGAAGAAGTGGGACTTTGTCGGAAATAACAACCTGATGAACGCGGCGAATCCGAACGGACCCGCCGGGCAGGTTGTCAAAATTTTCCTCTGCCCGACCAGCGTCGTGGCTTCCCAACCCACCGCCGTTGTCAGCGGCGCCACCTACGGCTTGAACAGCTATGGCGGCGTCGGCGGGCGCATCTCTTTCTCGGCGCGCACGACGGCGCTGCCGCAGGCGCCCAATACCAACGGAACTTCACCCCAGCCGATCGCCCCGGCGGCCCTGAATGTGTCCGGTTCCACCACCATCCACGCCACGCTCGACGGCATGTTCTACACCAACAGCCGAGTACGGATCTCCGATGTGATTGATGGCACGACCAACACGCTGATGTTCGGCGAACGCCAGCACAAGGACCCCATATTTGACAAGATTTATACTTCATTTCCGATTCTCGGATGGAGTGGATGGGGCTGGGTGAACCAGGAGAACGCGCTGGGTGACTTCCTGGTGGGCGGCTGCCAGCCGATCAACTGGAGCGTGCCGGCATCGGCGGTTGGAAGCCCCAACTCCTCCAACAACAACTGGATCCGAATGAAGCTGTCGAGCATGAGCAGCGGCCACTCTGGCGGCGCCAATGTCGCGCTGGCCGATGGATCGGTCAGGTTCCTCAGGGACAGCCTGCCGGTGGCAACCCTTTGGGCGCTGTGCACCCGCGCCAGCGGGGAAACGGTCAATCCCGATTGACCCCCGGATTGCGCCCTAGCGGCAAAGGCTCATGGCTTTGCAAGGGCCGCTAAAACGCGCCGGTCATCGCATCGCGGCCCGCAATTCCGGCAGAAAATCGGGCGCCGATGGTGTGGGCAACCCCGGCACCTTCGCCTCGTCGTCGAGGCGCCTGAGTTCCACCGCGGCCCGATGGTGCGGATTGGACTGGAACTCCCGAACCTCGGAGGGAGACATGGGTCCGCCCTGAAGCTCGAGGCTTTTCACCGACGGCGGGCTGAGAATGCCCAAGTAGGCGGGGTCGACCGCGCAGAGATATCTCTTGGCCGCCACATGCAGCCTGACCGGTTCCACCACCTCGGGCTTGAAACGCGACTTGAGCCAGGCGGCGCCACGGTCCTCATGGACATCGTCGATGCCCCGTTCCGGAGCGTCGTCGGGCAGATCATGAAGCAAATGGCCGATGTCGTGAAGCAGGCACGCGGAAACGAGGTGCGCGCCAAGGTTCCGTTGCCGGGCCAGAAGGGCGCACTGCAGGGCATGTTCGCGCTGGGTGACCGCCTCGCTGCCGTATTGCGATCCGCCACGCTGTTCGAGCAGGTCGACAACCTCATCCGCGGCTTTGGTCATTGGATTGCTCCGGAAGTTCATCATTCCTTCACCGCCGGAACCGCCTCCGATTCCTAAACCCATCTAAGGAAGGCGGAGGGCCGCCGTCCATGGAGCCACGGCATGACCGACGAGCGGCCGGCTTCTCAAAACGGCATCATCGTGGCGATTTGGGCGCTTTTGGCAGCATTCGGCACCTATTTCTGCATGTACATGTTCCGCAAACCGTTCACGGCAGCGGCGTTTGATGTGGAAACCGGTTGGGGCATCGGCCTCAAGTTCCTCCTGGTGGCCTCGCAGGTGGCGGGTTATACCGTTTCCAAGTTCATCGGCATCAAGGTGGTTTCGGAGTTGCCTCCGAGGTACCGGGCGCTGGGCATCATCGGGCTCATCGGCATGGCGGAACTGGCCCTGGTGCTGTTCGCCATCGTTCCAGCGCCGTGGAACGCCGCGTGCCTGTTCATGAACGGTTTGCCGCTCGGCATGGTATTCGGCCTGGTCCTGGGCTTCCTTGAAGGCCGCAGGCTCACCGAGGCGCTTGCCTCTGGACTATGCGCAAGCTTTATTTTGGCTGACGGGGTCGCCAAGTCGGTGGGGAAATGGTTGCTGGGCCAGGGGGTTAACCAATTCTGGATGCCCGCGGCGGCCGGCGGCATGTTCCTGCCACTGCTGGGATTATTAACCTGGATGCTTTCGGGTGTGGCCCGTCCCGACCACGGCGATTTGGCCGCGCGTTCGGAACGGTCGGAAATGACGGCGGGCGAACGCTGGGCGCTGTTCAGCAAGCACTCCACAGGCCTGGTGGGCATCATCATCCTGTACCTGCTGGTGACGGTGCTCAGGAGCCTGCGCGCCGACTTCCAGCCGGAAATCTGGAAAGGCCTGGGTGAAGACGCGGAACCCTCCGTCTTCACCACCACCGAGCTATGGGTGGGCGTGATCGTGCTCATGGTGAATGGCAGCCTGGTGATGATGCGCAGCAACCGGGCGGCGTTTTACGCCTCGCTGGGCATTTGCGCGGCAGGACTTTGCTGGATGCTCGCGGTGGTGGCTTGCAGGCGGGGAGGCGTGGTCGATCCATTCGGCTACATGGTGATGATCGGCCTCGGCCTTTACCTGCCCTATGTGGCTATCCACACGACGGTTTTTGAACGGCTTCTTGCCACCACGCGCGACAAGGGCACATCGAGCTACCTGCTCTACCTGGCGGATTCGTTCGGTTACCTTGGTTATGTCGCCGTGCTTTTGGCCAAGGGATTCCTCTCCCGGCAGGGCGACCTTCTCACCCTGTTCGAGAACGCGGCCATGGTGGCGGGAACGGGCGGCCTGGCGCTTTTGGCGGTGGCCACCGTTGCGTTCGCGCGCAGCACCAGGGCCGGGGAGTCGGCGGCATGAAACAGGCCACTGGCCGCGCCCTTTTGTTTGACGGAGTGCCCGGAACCCTGAGGCTGGAAAACCGGGAAATTCCCGTCCCCGGGCCCGGCGAGGTCTTGGCATGCGTGACGGCATCCACGATCTGCGGCAGCGACCTGCACACCATCAAGGGCCGCAGGCAGGTGGCCGTGCCGACCATCCTGGGACATGAGATCATCGGGGTGATCGCTGAATTCGGCGCCGGGGCCGATCGGAAAGACCTAGAGGGGAACATCCTCAAGCCCGGAGACCGGGTCACCTGGGCCATCGTCGGCAACTGCGGCCACTGCGCCCCTTGCGTATCCGACATGCCGCAAAAATGCGCCGCGGGCTTCAAATACGGGCACGAACTCGACCGGGAAGGCGCGCGTTGGGCCGGGGGGTTCGCCGAATGGTGCCTGCTGGCGCCGGGCACCGCCATGGTGCGCTTGCCGGAATCGATGCCCGATGAATTGGCATGCCCGGTGTCGTGCGCCACCGCCACGGTGTGCGCGGCGATGGAGGCGGCGGGACCGCCCAAAGGCAAGAGGATTCTGGTGGCCGGTGCCGGCCTGCTGGGCCTGACGGCTTGCGCCATGGCCGCAACCCGGGGCGCCGGGAGCGTCACCTGCGTGGAAATCGACGGGCACAGGAGACAAAGGGCCCTGGAATTCGGAGCCAGCCAGGCGATGATTCCCGAGCCGGGCTTTGCTGGCGAATTCGACATATTTTTGGAGCTTTCCGGATCCAATGCCGCTTGGGAATGGGCGTTTGACCGCCTGGCCCTGGGGGGGCGGGCCGTGCTGGTGGGTTCGGTGTTCCCGGCGCCAGACACGCGTATCAGCCTCGAACGCGTGGTGCGGAGGCTGATCGGCATCAGGGGAATTCACAACTACGCGCCCCGCCACCTCCTTGAGGCGGTGCGCTTTCTCGAGGCTTGCGGAAACCGTTTTCCGTTTGCCGGCATGGTGGATGGCTGGCACGACCTGGCCGACCACGCCATGGCCCTGCGGGCGGCGACAATGCCGGGCGCCGGGCGGGTTGGTTTCCGCATGGCGTAGGGCAAACCCGGCGACCTTGTCGTCCGTAGAATCATTGAGCCCATTTCGCCGCTCGGAGGATCATCACGATGGCCTCCCATCTTGAGGAACGCACCCAGTTCTGGGGCAACACGCTGTTCGACGCCATGGGCACCCCATGGAAGATCCCCCTGGGCCCCGCCTGGTGGGAAGACAGGGCCATGGCCCTGTCGATGGCGGATCCGGCCTTGAAGGTACAACTGTTCCGGTTCGTGGACGCGCTGCCATCCCTGCATGGCGCCGCCGCCATCCGCCGGCACCTCGCCGAATACCTTGGCGAGGCCAAGGGTTGGAGTTGGCTGGCTTTGCTGGCGCGAAGGCTGCCCGCGTGGGGCCCCGCGGGGGCGGCCGTTTCCCTGGTGACGCGCTGGTCGGCCCGGCGCATGGCGAGGCGCTTCATCGTGGGCGCCGACAGGCGGGAAACCATTTCGGCCGTCATGCGCCTGCGCGCCGACGGATTCGCCAGCACGCTCGATGTGCTCGGCGAGGCCACGCTCACCGAGGCGGAGGCGCGCGGCTCGCTCGAGGAATATCTCGCGCTCATCGGCGAAGCCTCCGAAGCCCTCGCCGGCATGCCCGCCCATGGCGTGCTTGATTCCGATGGCATGGCGCCCTTGCCGCGCGCCAATGTCTCGGTGAAGGTATCGGCCCTGACGGCCATGTTCGACCCGGCGGACCCGGAAGGCACCATGGCCTCGGTGACGCCAGGACTCCGCGAAATCCTGAGGCTGGCCCGCGACCGGGGAGCCTTCGTCCACTTCGACATGGAGCAGCACGCTTCCAAGGACCTCATCCTGGAACTGTTCCGCCGCCTCGCTGGCGAACCCGAATTCAGGGAAGGCCCCGGCATGGGGATCGCCATCCAGGCGTACCTGCGGGAGACGCCTGCCGACCTCCAAAGCCTTCTCGAGTGGGCGCAAGCCATCCGCCGCCCGGTGACGGTGAGGCTGGTGAAGGGCGCCTACTGGGATCACGAGACCATCATGGCCGGGCAGATGGGTTGGCCGGTTCCCGTTTGGAGCCGCAAGGCCGAAAGCGACTGCCAATACGAGGAATTAGCCGATTTCCTGATCACCAACCGCCATTGGCTGAGGCCCGCCTTCGGCAGCCACAACGCCCGGTCGCTGGCGCGGGTGCTGGCGCTTTCCGAACAAGCGGGCCTGAGCCCGGAAGTGGTCGAGTTCCAGTCGCTGTTCGGCATGGGCGAACCTGTGCAAAGGGCGCTGAAGTCCCTGGGCCGAAGGGTGAGGGTGTATTCGCCTTATGGCGAGCTGCTGCCGGGCATGGCGTACCTTGTCCGGAGGCTGCTTGAAAACACGGCCAACGATTCTTTCCTGCGCCAAAGCCTTGCCGAGCACCGCGAACGGCGCTGGCTTCTGGCCGATCCCCGGGAGAAAGCCGCCATGAATCCCCAAAGGCAGCACCCCTCCACGCCTTGCGCAGCCGATGGAGGGCCGCCAATGATTCGCGCCACACCGCTGTCGGACTTCACCCGCAAGGGGATTCGCGACGATTTCGCCGCGGCCCTTTCCACGGTTCGCTCGAGGATGGGCGGAAAGTATCCGGCATTCATCGCGGGGCGGGTTCGCCTCACCGAAGGAGTGGTTGAATCGTTTAATCCGTCAAGAAGGCGGGAGTTGGTGGGCACGGCCGGCGCGGCGGCGGCCCGCGACGCCAACGACGCGGTCGAGGCGCTATCGCGTTTCCAGAGTCATTACGGAGCGTTACCCGCGGCAACGCGGGCGGATTGGCTCCGCAAGGCGGCGGAAATCATGGACAGGCGCCGCCTGGAACTGGCCGCTTGGATGGTGCTGGAGGTGGGCAAGGGTTGGCGCGAGGCCGATGCCGATGTCGCCGAGGCGATCGACTTCTGCCACTACTACGCCGACATGGCGGAGTGGCTGGCCAAGCCCCATGATCGCGCCGTTTCAGGAGAATCGAACATCACCATGCGCCATGGCCGTGGTGTCGCGGCGGTGATCGCCCCATGGAACTTCCCGCTGGCAATCCCGTGCGGCATGACGGCGGCGGCGTTGGCGGCCGGTTGCGCCACGGTGCTGAAGCCCGCCGAGCCATCCGCGGTGGTGGGCGCCCTGCTGCATGGCATTTTCCTCGAGGCGGGAGTGCCACCGGAGGCGCTCGCCCTGGCTCAGGGACCGGGCGAAACGGTTGGCGACGCGCTCGTCAACCATCCGTTGACATCGGTGATCGCCTTCACAGGTTCGCTCAAGGTGGGAGCCCTCATCAACGAACGGGCGTCGCGCCTGGCCCCCGGTCAAACGCACTTCAAGCGGGTGTTGGCCGAAATGGGCGGCAAGAATGCCGTCATCATCGATGACGATGCCGACCTGGACGAGGCCCTCCGCTCGGTTTTGGCAGGAGCGTTTGGATACCAGGGGCAGAAATGCTCGGCTTGCTCCCGCCTGCTTGTGCCGGCCTCGCAGCACGACGCCATCACGGCGCGGTTGGCTGATGCCGCCCGGATGCTCACCATGGGCCCGGCTGAGGACCCTTCCAGGGCGCTGGGCCCCGTGATCGACGATGAGGCCCGTGAAAGGATTGAATCGGTCATTGAAGGGGGCAGGAAACGGGGCAACGAGATTCTTGGCATGTCGGCGGGCCGATTGACCGACGAGGGTAGTTTCGTGGCGCCGGCCATCTTCACCGGCCTGACACCGGCCGACCCGCTTGTCCGGGACGAGATTTTCGGGCCGGTTCTGGTTGTGCTTCCTTACCACGACTTTGACGAGGCGCTGACTTTGGCCAACGACACGCCGTTCGCGCTGACGGCGGGACTGCACTCCAGGAGTCCGGCCCGGATCGAGCGGTTCACCCGCGAGGCGCGCGCCGGCAACCTGTATGTGAACCGCAAGGTGACAGGAGCGGTGGTCGACAGGCAGCCGTTCGGCGGCTACGGCTTTTCAGGAATCGGCGCCAAGGCTGGAGGACCTGACTACCTGCAGCAGTTCATGACCGCCAAGACCGTGACGGAAAACACGATGCGCAGAGGATTCAGTCCAGAAACCATCGGGCCATGAACCCGATCAGGGGATGATCTCGCCACCGGCCCGGGTGGCCAGGGCGCCGATCACGGCGACCGACATTCCCTCGGCAAGGGAGCGAACCGAACCGTCAGCCATCGCCGCGTTGGCCATGCCCGAATGCAGGGACGAGAAAAGGTAGCCCCACTCGTTGGATCCATTGATCCTGACCGGGGTGGGCGGATTCCCGGAGACGGCGGTGGCTGACATCGCGCCGCACCAGTTGATGGCTTGCCCGATCTCATATGGATTGTCATTGGTGGCCCAGGCGCCGCCGCGCGCCCGCGCGCAGTTGGCCACCGTTTTGTTGGCCGAGGCCCGGGCCAGCATTTGGCTGTTGCGGTAAACATCCTCCCTGCCGGCGTTTTCTCCCACGATAATCGTGTTCGAGGTGCCGTCGAGGATGTTCGACAGCCGGTTGGAGGGCTTGGGATCGGTCGCGAGGTTCCATCCAAGCATCACGCCCGAACGATCTCCCGTGAGCGCGGCGGTACCCGTGAGGCCCGCCACGGTGTTGAATGTCGTGGCGATTCCCTCAGGCGCGAAGTAGTCGGTGACGGCGCCGACCTTGTTGGGAGGCACCGTTTCAAATTTATCTTGAATACGATCAGGATTTGGCGTTGTCGGACATTGGAGAAACTTGATTTTGGTTTGCGCCAGCGTGCCGTTCTGGCCGATCCACCAGTTTTCGGTGAGGTCGAACTTGGCCAAGAGCGCGCCCTGTTCCACGAAAGGAAGCACATCGGGTATCCAGCTTCGCTCGGCCGCCTCGTGAAAGGCGGCGCTCTTGAATGCCCGCTTCGATATCGGGAACTCGCCGCGGGAGCTTTCGTAATTGAGCAGCGACAATGACAACTGCTTGAGGTTGTTCGTGCAACTCATGCGGTTGGCGGCCTCGCGCACCTTCTGCACGGCCGGAACCAGCAGGCCGATCAGCACGGCAATGATGGCGATCACCACAAGCAGTTCGATGAGGGTGAAAGCGGCGCGGCGGGGTTGAATTCTTCTCATGCTTCAAGACCTCGGAATGGCATGCACAAAAAATCTGTGCATTCGCCGTGCCATCCCGCCAATAGTCAGCCTCTCGGTTATTTCCACAGACACGGCGCCATCGTGGTCGAATCCGCGCCAGTTCTGGCGCATTTGGCGCCAGCGCCGCTGAAAACCAGAATTGCCGGTAATATTATCACCATGTCACGCGGATTGGCTTTCCAGGTTTTGACGCCGGTGATCCTGCTCCTTGCCGGATTTCTGGCGCTATTGGCCAGGCTGGGCGCCAGCCATTACCAGCAAGCCAGGGCCGAGGCGCTACTCAGGCTCAAGCGATTGGCCGCGGCATGCGCCGGAGTCACCATCCCGCGTACGCCCCTTGTCTTGGAAATCATGCGCGACATGTCGGGCGCCGAGCTTGTCGTTTGCGGGCCGGACGGTTTGCCGATGGCGGACGAGGCGGGTTTGCCCCTGTCAACACTGCCATTGGCAGGGCCGCTGCCTGACACGCGTGCCCCCGCGAACCTTGATTGGCCCAACCGGCGCTGGCTGGCCAGCCTGGTGCCGCTGGACAGGGAGAACCGTCATTTCCTGGCGGCGCTGGTGGACCGTGATCCGATCGACAGCGCCGCGAGGGAAGCGCTGCTGGGCACCGTCGTCGCGGGTACGGCCGCCGGCCTGCCGTGCCTGGCGATGGCTCTCTGGCTGGCCTCGCGCATGGGCGGAAGGCTCGCCCGGCTGAAACGGCAGACGGAACGGATCGCCCAAGGCGACTTCGCGCCCATCGACATCCCCTCGGGCACGAAGGAACTGGAGGATCTCGGCCGGGCCATCAACGCCATGGCCTTTCGCCTGAGGGCGCATGAGGACGAACTGCGTGCCTCCGAACGCGCCAGCCTCGTGGGCCAGTTGGGCGCGGGAGTGGCGCACCAGGTCCGCAACGCGGCGACGGGCGCGCGATTGGCGATCCAGCTTCACGCCAAGTCGGCCGGGGAACCGATACCCGAGGACCTTGTGGTGGCCTTGCGCCAACTCGACCTGATCGAACTGCAATCGCGCCAGATGATGGACTTGGCCCGCCCTCCCCGCCCGGACAGGAAACTGGTCGACCCCGTGGGGTTGGTTGACGATGTGGTGAACCTGGCGGGCCCCAAGTGCCGGCACGCGATGATCACGCTCGACTGGCAAGCTCCGGAAAAACCGTCCGCGCCGATCGTCGCCGATGCCGAGGCGCTGCGCATGGCGTTGCTCAACATCGTGATGAACGCTGTCGAAGCGGCGGGCCCCAGGGGCCTCGTGCGTGTTCGCCTCGCCCCGGGGGAGTCGGGATCCGCCTCCTTCAGGGTCGCCGACAACGGCCAGGGGCCGTCGCCGAGGCTGGCGGGGAGACTTTTCCAGCCGTTCGCAAGCACCAAGCGGGAAGGGATTGGCCTGGGACTCGCCGTCGCCCGACGGGTGGCCAGGGATCATGGCGGGGATGTAAGCTGGACTCGTGAAGGTGACGAAACCGTGTTCACGCTGACAACCAAAGCGCCATCGCCATGAGCCGCATCCTGATTGTCGATGACGACGAGGCCATCGCCTGGGCTCTTTCCCGCGCGCTCGCCGGCCCCGGCCGCGAAACGGTTTCCGTCGCCTCGGCCGAGGAGGCGCTCGAACGGGCCCGCCGGATCTCCTTCAACCTGGTGTTCCTGGACATCAGGCTTCCCGGGCAGGACGGCCTCGCCGTGCTGCAGGCCCTCCGCTCGCTCACCGGCGGGGCGCCGGTGGTGGTGATGACGGGCCATGGCACGCTCCAAACCGCGGTGAGGGCCGTGGAGGAAGGCTCGTTCGATTATCTCAGCAAGCCGTTCGACCTCGATGTGGCTTTGGCATGCGCCGAACGGGCCCTCGCGCGCCAGCCCTGTTCCGAACCGCGCCGGCAGTCCGCCGCGGTGTCCGACGCCCCCGACTTGACCGGTTCATCCGCCGGCATGCAGGAGGTATTCAAGCGCGTCGCCCTGGCCACGGCATCAGCGGCGACAGTGCTGGTGACGGGCGAAAGTGGCACGGGCAAGGAACTGGTGGCGCGCGCCATCCACCGCCATGGCCCGCGCGCCGCCGAACCATTTGTGCCGGTTCATGTCGCCGCTCTCAATCCGGGCGTTCTGGAAAGCGAGTTGTTCGGCCACGAAAGGGGCGCCTTCACCAGTGCCACCCAGTCGTCGCCCGGCCTGCTGTCCCTCGCGGGCAAGGGAACCATCTTCCTCGACGAGGTCGCCGAAATCCCCCCATCGGCCCAAGTGAAGTTGCTTCGGGTTCTCGAACAGGGGACATGGAACCCGGTGGGATCGGCCCGCGAGCAGCGGCTTGAAGCGCGGGTGGTGGCGGCGACTCACCAGAACCTGGAACGGTTGTGCGCCGAGGGACGCTTCCGCGAAGACCTCTTCTTCCGCCTCAATGTCTTCGGCATTCATCTTCCACCCTTGAGGGAAAGGAAGGAGGACATCTGCGCCCTGGCGACGGACATAGTCAGCCGGCTCGACCCCCGCTGCCTTCCCATGGCCGCGGAGACCCTGGCAGCGCTCGAGGCGCGGGCATGGGCTGGCAACATCCGCGAACTGCGCAACGCCCTCGAGCACGCCGCCATCCTGGCGAGGGGTGGGCCGATCCTGCCCGCTCACCTTCCACCGCCATCACGGCGCGAAACCCCGCCCCCCGACGAACTGAGGGAAGCCATCGGGCGCTGGTTGGACGACGCCATCGGCCGGGAAGACGACCCGCGCGACTTGTGGGAACGCTTCACGGGAATCGCCGAACCGGCAATCATTGACGATGTGCTCAGGCGCACGGGAGGCAACAGGCTCAAGGCGGCGCAGTGGCTTGGAATCAACCGCAGCACCCTGAGGCGGAAGATAAGCGATGGCGGCGAGGCGGGTTGAGTCTCGCATTGAAAAAACCTGCCCCATGCCGATGATGGCCTTTGGAAGCGGGAAAGCCTGGGGGCCGGTGGCATGAATCCATTCGCGTGGGTCTTGAGTATGGCTTGCCTCGCGGCCTCGGCCAACCGCCCCAATGTTCTTCTAGTGTGCGTTGACGATCTCAAGCCGGCGCTGGGTTGCCATGGCGATAAGCTTGCCATCACGCCCAACATCGACGCCCTGGCCGCCCGCGGGGTGCGCTTCGAGGCGGCCTACTGCAACCAAGCCGTCTGCTCGCCCTCGCGCAATGCCCTTCTGGTTGGCAAAAGGCCCCAAACACTGGGCATCTACGACCTCGCGACGAATTTCCGCAAGGCGTCGCCCGACGCCGTCACCCTGCCCCAGCGGTTCAAGGCGGCGGGTTATCGTACCGAAGCCATGGGAAAAGTGTTTCATGTCGGCCATGGCAACCATGAGGATGCCGCCTCCTGGTCGGTTCCCCATTTCCAAGCCAAGACAGTCGGCTACGCCCTGCCGGAAAACCGGTTGTCGCAGACCCGCGAAGGGGCCCTCTTCGAAAACATGGATCCCGGGGACAAACCCAAGGGCCCGGCGTGGGAAAACGCCGATGTCCCCGACGACGCCTATGGCGACGGCGTCATCGCCCGGGAAGCCGTCGCGCGCCTGAAGGCCGCCGCGGCCAGGCCGGACCAGCCTTTCCTCATGGCCGTGGGTTTCCTGAAGCCCCACCTGCCGTTCTGCGCCCCAGGGAAATATTGGAACATGCACGATCCGGCCAAGTTCCAACTTGCGGCGGTGCGGGTGCCACCGGAAGGGGCGCCCTCATGGGCGCCGCAATTCGGGGGCGAACTGCGCAACTACAAGGACATGCCTGCCAAGGACGCGATTGCCGAACCCGTCCAGAGGAAACTGGTCCACGGTTACTATGCCGCGGCAAGCTACATGGATGCCCAGCTTGGCAAGGTGTTGGCGACACTGAGGGAAACGGGCCTTGAGGAGAAGACCATCGTCGTCCTTTGGGGCGACCATGGCTGGCACCTGGGCGACCACGGAATGTGGTGCAAGCACACCAACTATGAACAGGCCACGAGAATCCCGCTGATCGTGGCGGCGCCCGGAATCACGAAACCCGCCGCCACAAGGGCTCTTGTGGAAACCGTGGACATCTACCCCACGCTGTGCGGACTGGCGGGCATCGGGGTGCCCCCGGGCCTCGATGGATCAAGCTTCGCGAAGGTTCTCGCCGACCCCGCGGCCAAGGCCCGCGAAAGCGTCATCCATGTCTACCCGAGGGGCCAACGCCTGGGACGCGCCATCCGCACCGACACGCACAGGCTTGTGGAATGGAAGCCGATCGGCGCGCCATCGGGCGAAGCCACTCACGAGCTTTACGACTACGCGAATGATCCCTTGGAAACACGCAACATCGCCGGCCAGGACAAGGCGGCCCTCAACCGCCTGAAGGCCATGCTAGCCTCCCACCCCGAACCCAGGGCGCAGGTCCAGTCCGCGGCGGGCAAGCCGATCGACCGCGCCGAGCTTTTCAAGCGCAAGGACGCCAACAACGACGGCAAGTTGACTCGGGCCGAGTTCCTAGCGAACCAACCCGACCCTGACAAGGCGCCGGCGATGTTCAATCAATTCGACTCCGACAAGGATGGATTCCTGAGCCGCGATGAATTCATCCACATGGGAAGGAAACCGGGATGACAACCCGTCACTGTTGTGTCGTCGGCTTGTTGGCCCTGGCGCTGGCCGCCACGCGGCCGGCATGGGCGAATGGCACACCCCAAAGGCCGAACATCGTGGTGATCCTGTCCGACGATGTCGGCTTCAGCGACCTCGGGTGCTACGGCGGCGAGATTCCCACCCCCCACCTCGACTCCCTGGCCAAAAACGGGCTGCGCCTCACCCGCTTTTACAACACCGCGCGCTGCTGCCCCACCCGGGCCAGCCTGCTCACCGGCCTTTACCCCCATCAGGCGGGAATGGGGCACATGACGGGAAACGACCACGGGGGCAACAATCCCGGTTTCGCGGGCGACCTTTCGCCCGACTGCCGCACCATCGCCGAGGTGCTGGGCCCCGCCGGCTACCGCAATTACGCCGTCGGCAAGTGGCATGTCTGCAACAGCGTCACGCAGAACGGGCCGAGGCACAATTGGCCCCTCCAGCGCGGCTTCCAGTCGTTCTATGGCATCATCTCGGGAGGCGGAAGCTACTTCGACCCCTATACCCTCTGCCGCGACAACCGGCTTATTTCCCCTTATGCGGATCCTGATTACAAGCCGGCAACATTCTACCTCACCGACGCGATCACTGACCACGCCGTGCGGAGCATCGACTCGCACCACCGGGAACACCAGGGCAAGCCGTTCTTCCTGTATGTGTCCTTCACCGCGGCGCACTGGCCGCTTCACGCCCCGCCAGAGGACATCGCCCGCCACAAGGGCCGGTACAAGTCGGGCTATGAGGCTGTTTCCAGCGCCCGCCTGGAAAGGGCCCGCGCCCTGGGAATCATCGATCCCGACCAGAAACCCGCGCCCCTTCCCGTCGCATGGGATTCCGTGGCCAACAAGGAACGCGAGGAAGCGTGCATGGAGGTGTACGCCGCCATGCTCGAGCGCATGGACATGGGAATCGGACGAATCGTCGACAGGCTGAAAGCCAGCGGATCCCTCGACAACACATTGGTGCTTTACATGCAGGACAACGGCGCCTGCGCCGAGGAACAGGGTCGCAGGAAACTGCCGCTGAGGCTCGACGGCCCCCGTCCGGCCAAGCCCACGCTTCCTCCACGCAAGCCCGAGGCCCTTCCCGGCGCGCTGGTTCCCATCCAGACACGGGACGGGTTTCCCGTGCGGCAGGGCCCGTCCGTGATGCCTGGCCCCGCCGACACCTACCTTGGTTACGGCAAGGGTTGGGCCGCCGTGGGGAACACGCCTTTCAGGGAATACAAGCATTGGGTTCATGAGGGTGGAATCAGCACGCCGCTCATCGCCCACTGGCCACGGGTGATCAAGGCCGGGGGCGAACTGCGGCGCTCTCCCGGCCACCTCATCGACATCATGGCCACCTGCGTGGAGGTGTCCGGCGCCAGGTACCCGGCCGGGGCGCCTCCGCTGGAAGGCGCCAGCCTGCTGCCGGTTTTCCAGGGCAAGGGCCTGCCGGATAGGGCCCTGTTTTGGGAACACGAGGGCAACCGGGCCGTGGCCCTGGGCGACTGGAAGGCCGTCGCCATGGGTCCCGCTGGAGAATGGGAGTTGTACAACCTCAAGACCGACCGCGTGGAAGCGACCAACCTGGCGGGCGCTCAACCGGATCGGCTGCGCGCCCTTGTCGGCCGCTGGGAAGCCTACGCCAAGCGCGCAAAGGTGCTTCCATGGGTTTGGGATCCGCCGTACAAGGAATACCGTTGATCCATGAGCCGGGGTCCGCCTGGCCCCGGTTTCGGCCTTGCAATCTTCCTGGAGTGCCAATCATGCGAGATGGGAAAGGCCTTGGCGGCTCATGGCTCCCGTGCGCCGCGGCAGTGGCCTGCTTGACTTCTTGCATGGGCCCGGGGACGGCGATTGCCCAGCTCAAGCCCGACCAGGTGCCGACATTCCAGGCCCGCGCGAGGATCGTCTCCTCGGGAGGCATGACGCCCCAAGGCAAGGAATTCCGCCTCCAATGGTCCGGTATCGAGTCGGCTCGCGTGACAACCCGGGATGGAGCCTGGAGCGATTGGCTTGTCTTCGGCAAGCCGCAGGTCGCGGCGATCCTCAAGGGATACCCGGCTTCCTACATGCGCGGTTTTCCCCTGGTGGTGAGGCTGTCCGTCACGGGAGTTGCCGACCCGGCGCGAATCGAGGCCGAACTCACGTTCGATGAGCGGGGTGAGCCGATCCCCCTGGCCGGCGAGTTGTTCGGGCCCAACCTCGGGATCATGGTTTGGAAGGACGAGACCGCCGCGCCGCGGGCCGCGACGATGGCCTCATACAACAAGCGCTACTGGAAGCATCTCGAATCGGTCGACCTCTCGAAAGCCAAAACTCCCAAGGTCTTTCCCATCGTCGACAGGTTCATCGGCGGCGACGACGACCGCACGGCATGGGATGAAGGGATCGGCCAACTGAACCGCGCGGGGTTCAGCGCCATCATGCTGCCCCCCTCGGCGCGCATCCGTGATCTCCTGCTGAAGACCGGCCAAAGGCGAACCTCATGGGCCGTTTACAGCCCGCCGGGGTACGCCTTCGACTTCGCGGCGGGCAATGACGAGGCCTCGTTGAAAGCCTGGGCCCAGAAACAGGCCAAGCCATACCGCGACGCGGGATACTCTCCCGAAGACATGGCCGTCTTCGCTCTTTCCGATGAGCCGGGCTGGTACTACCCGCAGGCCTTCACTCAGCTTGCCGGCAGCCCCAAGGGCATGGAACGCTTCCGCGAGTACCTCAAGGAAACAGGCCTGTCGCCATCCGATTTCGGTCTGAAGTCGTGGCAGGAGGCCGTCCCCGCCGGACGGAGCCGGTCGGCCGACACCGCGGGAAAAAAATTGTTTTACTGGACGGCCCGCTTCTTCGCGCGTGAGTCGGCGCGGTACTTCGCCGATTCTACCCGCGCCCTTGAGGAGGCGTTCCGCCCGGGAATGCCGATCTTCACGAACTGGAACTTCTTCAGCGGACGGTTTTTCGTGCCCGGGCCGGTCGCCAACAACCGCGACAAGCAAAGCCCCGATGCCGCCATGGGCGGCCACGACTGGTTCGAGTTCGCCAAGTTGCGGGGAGGCACCATGCTCTGGACCGAGGACTGGTTCAGCGACGCGCAGGCTTACCAATGGTCTTTTTACTGCTCCAAATTGCGCTCCGCCGCGGAGAGGGGCGGAGTGGAGTTTGGCGGCTATGTCATTCCCCGCACCGCCGGCGACAGGAAGGATGGCATCCTTCAAAAGATCCTTTGCGTCGCGGGAAGCGGCGGCAAGGCGATCAAGTATTTCGTCTTCGGGCCTGAATACAATTTCCCGGGAAATTGTTATTCCGAACGAGCCGAGGTCCTTCCCGCCATGGCCCGCGCCCATGCGATGCTCGGCGCCGCCGAGGAAGTGATTTGGCCGGGCAGGCGACCGGGCGCCTCCGTCGCCATACTCGCCCCGCGCAGCGCCCAGGCATGGGACGCGAAGTCCCAGGTGATCGCCAAGGGGATCAGCGACGCGACGAACAACCAGCTCAACAGGGCCACGGTCGACTACATGGCCGAGGTGTTCGACCTCTACCTAGCCCTCCAGCACGCCAACATTCCCGTCGACTTCGTTTCGGAGGACGATCTCACCAAGGCGGGGCTTTCGCCTTACAAGGTCGTCTACATCACCGAACCAGACATTCCCGCCGAGGGGCAGAAGGCCATCGCCGAATGGACGGCCTCGGGCGGCATCGCGGTGACCGTGACGGGCGCGGGAATGGGCGACCGCTATGGCGAACCGTGCGCCCTGCTCTCGGATGCCTTCGGATTCAGGGAGGAAACAAGGGAACGGCTCATCGTGGCGGATGCCAAATCGCTTCCCGCTTCGGGTTCCTGCGCCCACGCTTCGGGCAACTTCACGATCATGGGACCTCTGGGCCACTTCAAAGGCTCGCCGGAAGGCGTCAGCCTGAGGTCGCAGGATGGTTCCCCGCTCATGATCGAACGACCGATCGGCAAGGGATTCGCCGTTCACTTTCCCTGGTTTCCCGGCATCTCGTATTGGAAATCATCCACGGGTGTGGCCGACCGCCTTCCCGTGGGGTTCTCCCCGGCGATCCGTGAATGCATTGTTTCCCCGGTGCGGCGCGCCGGGGTGGCGCCTCCCGTCCAAGTGAACAAGAGTCTTGTCGAGACTCCTTTACTGCTTTCCGACAAGGGTGCCGCGGTCACGGTGCTCAACTGGACAGGCGCGGAGGTGCCTGAGTTGGCGATGACAATCCGCGTTCCATTCGCGGTCAAGGAAATCCGGAGCGTGAACCGTGGCCCCGTGGCCTTCAGCAAGAAGGGTGATGGCATCGATCTGACGCTTCCGCTGGGTTCGGCGGATATCCTCATCCTCAAACCTTAGCCATGTCTCCCAGGAAGCCGTCTTGGCAGCGTCAGTGGGGGTGGCCACGACAACCGGTCCAATCTTCCCCGCGGTCGCTTCCGCGGATAAGGTGATAGTGTCGGAGGGGTGGCAGAGTGGCCGATTGCTCCGGTCTTGAAAACCGGTGTGGGAGAAATCCCACCGAGGGTTCGAATCCCTCCTCCTCCGCTGAAATAGGGCTTGATTGCCCTGACAATCAAAACCCAGATGTTTTTCGGATAAAGGCAAAAGTTCTTGTATTTGCGAAAGTCCTTTTTGTGAAAAATGATTGAAAGAAAAATCCCTCTGTTGACATTCCATTCAACCATAAACCAACTAGGCTGAGCCTTTAGAGATAGTCATTTCCACAAACCGGGGAAATCCATGCCTAGCGACAGTTTGCAGCACAAGTTGGACCGGGTTCGCCGGCCCAGGGTTCAAATCACCTACGATGTCGAGACGAATGGCGCGCTCCAAAAGGTTGAGCTGCCGTTCGTGGTCGGCGTGATGGCCGACCTTTCCGGCCAGCCCAAGGATCCGCTCAAGGCCGTCAAGGACAGGAAGTTCGTCAACATCGACCGCGACAACTTCGACGATGTCTTGTCCCGGTCGGCGCCACGCCTGGCCTTCCGCGTCGACAACAAGTTGACCAACGAAAACAGCCAACTGGCCGTCGAACTCAACTTCAAGAACATGGACGACTTCAGCCCGGCGAAGATCGCCGAGCAGGTCGGCCCCCTCAAGGAACTTCTCGAGATGCGGCAACGGCTCAGCCAGTTGCTCAACAAGATGGAAGGCAATGACAAGCTCGAGCAACTTCTTTCCGATGTCCTTGGCAGCACCGAGAAGGCCGCAGCCTTGGCCAAGGAAATGGGCGTCGCCCCCGAGGGAGGAGAATCCAAGTGAGTAGTGATCCCCAGCAGCAGGCCGCCGCGGCGGCGGCGACAACGACTTCAGCGGGCCCGTCCATCCTGGACCAGGTGATCAAGGCGACCCGCCCCCAGGACCAGGCCAAGGCCGAAAAGCTCGGGGAGATGAAGCACTACGGCCTGCACAGGCACTTCACGGGATCCGGTTCAGTGCTGATGTTCGGCGGGGGCATCAAGCGCGGATTCCTGTACGGGGAAACGGCGCCCGAGCGCCCGCTTGTGACCGTGAAAAACCCGATCAGCATCCGCGACCTGCACGCCACGATCTTCACGGCGATGGGCATCTCGCCGAAGACCGCCTTTGAAATCGAAAAACGACCTTTCTACGCGACTGAGGATGGCAAGGGCCGACCGGCGAATGAGTTGTTCGCGAGGCCCGCATGACGGGAGCGCCTGTAAAACCCAAGTCCGCCACCCAATTGGAGAAACATCATGCCTGAGATTGAAATCCCCGAACCCGGAAAAAAATCCAACGACCGCCTCGACAGTTGCGTTGGCCTCATGGTCGTGCTGATCGCCAGCTTCATCGGCCTGTGCAATGTGAAGGACGACAACATCGTCCAGCAGATGCAGATGAAGCAGGTGGAACGCAACGACAACTGGGCCTGGTTTCAGGCCCGTAACATCCGTCAGGCGGTTTACGAGGGGGTATCGGCGGAACTTTCGGTTCCCTGGCCCAACGAGACGCCCGAAAACAGGAAGGCACGCGAGGCCAAGTCCGAAGAATACCGCAAGAAATCCGAATCGCAGGAGCAGAAGTCGCAGCAGCAGAAAACCGACGCCGAGCAGGCGCAAAAGGAATACGACGAACTCAACGAAAAGGACGACCAATTCGACCTGTGCGACGCCACCCTCGCCATCAGCCTGGCGCTGATGGGGGTGACGGCGCTCACCAAAAAATGGTGGTTGTTCTTTGTCTCGCTGGTGCCCGCCGCGTTCGGGTTCTACATGGGAATCGCGGGATTCATAGGCATCAACACGAATGTCGGGCCGATCAAGGAGTTGATCAAGCTGTTGTCATAGGTTTTCGCGGATCACAAAACCCCGAACTTGGCGAAGGCCTCGGTGGCCAGCATGCCTTTCGCGATGGCGTCGCGAACCTCATTCTCGGCATGCACCTTTTCCCAGGCGCGGCGCACGACCTCGCGCTCGACCCGACTTGGCACCACCACCACTCCATCCTCGTCGGCCACGACGAGGTCGCCGTCAGCAAAGACAACCCCCGCCATCTCCACCGGGACGCCGATGTCGACGACACGCTGCCTGTCCCGACTGTCGTAAATGCTGGTACCCAGGGCGAACGCCGGAAATGCCATCCTTCTCATCCGATCGACATCACGCACCGCCCCGTCGGCCACCACGCCCACGCAACCCCTGTTTCGCGCCGCGGTTGATAACAGTTCGCCCCAGATTCCCGAGCGCATCGAACCTCCCGCCGCGCAAATGAGCACATCGTCGGCCCGGCACGAATCAACGGCCTTGAGTTCAAGTTCGTAGGGTCTGGGGTCCGGATGCGCCATGTCGCCCCAGAGTGTGGTGCGGCATCGGCCGATCAGGACGCCGGGCACCGTGAGGGGCCTTAGTTGCACCCGTGGCGACTGATTGTGGCAGCCAACGGAATCCAGGGCGTCGCAAACCACCGCCGAGGTGAAGCAGGTCCTCATGTCCGCCAAGGTGATTTCCGCTCGCTCCGCCATCATATTTCCTCCAGTCCGGTTGCTTGAATCCCAAAGCCAATGGGTTATCGTCCCGGTAGCCTACCCCCAAGTCGTTCCCTCATCCAACCGAGGTGTTCGCGTGCCTTTCGAAATCATCAGGGGTGCCGGCGTACCGGCCAGCCACCTTCCCTTTTCCCCGGCCACGGCGGCCGGGGGCTTTGTTTTCGTTTCGGGTCAGGCATCGGTGGACGACTCGGGCGCCATCGTTTCGGGAAACTTTGAAAGTGAATTCCGCCGGTCGCTTGAAAATGTGAAGCGCATCCTCGCCGCGGCGGGCCTCACGCTGGCCGATGTCGTGCAGGTGCGGAGCTATGTCGACAATCCCAAGGACTTGCCGGAATACAACGCCCTTTACCGGGAATATTTTTCAGAGCCCTTCCCGGCGCGCGCCACCATCGTCAATTGCCTGGGTGGCGCGCTCAAGTACGAGATCGAAGTGATCGCCTGGCGCGGCGGAAAGGTTTGAGCCATGCGCATCGGCATCGCCTGCCTCATGCATGAGTCGAACACTTTCGCGCCGCGTGGCACCGGCCTTGAGCAATTCCAGGCCGACACCCTGGCCGAGGGTGAGGCGGCGCGGGACCGCTTCGCGGGTACCCACCACGAGGTGGGTGGATTTCTTGCCCAAGCGCTGGCCGACGGCCATGAGGCTGTGATGCTGTTCGCCGGTTGGACGCTGCCGGGCGGCACCATCTCGCGGGCCGCGGCATGGGAACTCACCCGCCGGGTATGCGCGGCCATCGGTCGCGCCGGTCATCTCGATGGCTTGTACCTCGCCGCCCATGGGGCCGCGGTCGCCGAGGGTTTTCCCGATTTCGACGGCCACTGGATGACCGCCGCGCGCGCGATGGTGCCCAAGGCCACGCCGGTTGTCGCCACCCTCGATTTGCATGCCAACCTCACGCCAGCCATGGTCGGTGCCGCTGACGCCCTATTCGCCTACCGCACCAACCCGCACCTCGACATGCGCCAGACGGGCGAACAGGCGGCGGGCTTGCTGGGCCAAGCGATGGCCGGGGTGGCCAAACCGGTCACAGCCGGGGTGTTCCTGCCCATGGCGGTGAACATCGAGGCGCAGGCAACGGCGGAATCTCCGTGCCGGGAACTCGAGGCCCGAGCCGAGGAGATCCGGCGCCTTCCCGGCGTGCTCTCCGTGGCCATGCTCCTGGGGTTCCCCTACGCCGATGTCGCGGAAATGGGGGCATCCGCCACCGTCACCACGGATGGCGACCCGGCGCTTGCCCGGCGACTGGCCGATGAACTGGGCCGCTGGTGGTGGGATCGCAGGGAGGCGTTCCGCGGCAACCTGACCTCACCGAAGGATGCCGTCGCGCGCGCCGCTTCCGCTCCCGGTCCTGTTTGCCTGCTCGACATGGGCGACAATGTGGGCGGAGGGTCTCCGGCCGACTCCACCCATCTCGCCCATGAACTGGCCAGCCAGGGCGTGGGGCCGTCTTTCGTTTGCATCCACGACCCCGAAGCGGCGTTGGCGGCGGCAAAAGCGGGCCCCGGCGGTGAAATCGCTTCTCCTGTCGGCGGCAAGACCGACCTTCTCCACGGCGCGCCACTGCCAGGGCCTTTCCGGGTGGTCGCGCTGCACGATGGCAAGTACGAGGAAACCGAGGCGCGGCACGGCGGCATACGCCATTTCGACCAGGGCGCCACCGCCGTGGTCACGCGAGGCCCGCTCACGATCATGCTCACCAGCAGGCGCTGCGCCCCCTTCAGCCTGCGTCAACTCACCGCCTTCGGAATCGATCCAAAGGCGTTCCGGGTGCTTGTCGCCAAGGGGGTGCACGCACCCGTGGCGGCCTATGCGCCTGTCTGCCCGACCCTCATCCGAGTCAACACTCCGGGCGTGACGACGGCGGATCTGGAAAGGCTCCAATTCTCCCGCAGGCGCAAGCCGTTATTCCCGCTCGAACCGGAGGCCGCTTGGCCCAGCTAGGAGTCCGATGATGGATCGCCCCACCGGCGTCAGGCATGTCATGGTCGGCGTCACCACACTGGTGGCCGTGATGCTCTACCTCGACCGCGTCTGCCTCAGCATTGTCGGCGAGGCGATCAAGGAGGACCAGGGGATCACACCCGAGCAGTACGCGATGCTCCTCTCGGCGTTCTTCTGGGCCTACGCCCTGTTCCAGATCCCCGCGGGCTGGCTGGGCGACCGGTTCGGCGCCCGCGTGGTGCTGTCGGCCTACCTGTTCTGGTGGTCGGCCTGCACGGGTCTCATGGGAATGGCGAGCGGATTCGCGGCACTGCTGGCGCTGCGCCTGGGATGCGGCATCTTCGAGGCGGGCGCCTACCCGCTCGCCTCGGGCGTCATCAAGGCATGGGTGCCATCGCGTGAGCGGGGCCTGGCCAGTGGCATCGTGGCGGTTGGAGGCCGGCTTGGCGGCGCGATCGCCCCCGTGCTCACGGCGTCGATCGCCTCGGCCACCGCCGATGGCTGGAGGCTCCCGTTCATCGTTTATGGCGCCGTCGGCATGGCGGGCGCGGCGGTCTTTTACTGGTGGTTCCGCAACGACCCCGCGACACACCCCGCGGTGAACCCGTCCGAACTGGCCGTCATCGGCAACCATGCCGACAGCGCCACACCACATCCGGGTGCCGGGCTTCCCCCGCTGGAAGTCTTCGCGTTCAATTTCCCTCTTTGGATGTGCTCGCTGGTTCAATTCCTGTCGAACTTCAGCTGGGTGTTCATCATCACGCTGTTTCCAACCTACCTGGAGAAGGTTCACCAGACACCGCTCGGCACCAGGGCTTGGTACCAGGCGATTCCGCTTTATTTCGGCATCCTCGGAATGCTGGCGGGGGGCATGCTTTCGGATATCGCGATGAGGCGTTTCGGGCCGCGATGGGGGCGAGCCTTGCCGATGGCCGCGAGCCGGGTCCTTGTTGGATTCGCCTACCTGGGCTGCCTTGCCAGCCCGGATGCCTTTTCCATCATGCTGCTGATGTGCCTGGTGGCCTGGGCCGGCGACTTCGGCACCGCCCCGGTGTGGGCCTGGTCGCAGGATGTCGGCGGCAGGCATGTCGGCGCGCTGCTCGGATGGGCCAACATGTGGGGAAATCTGGGCGCGGCGGTCGCTCCCATCGTCATCCAGAAAATCCAGTCACAATACCAAACCCCGGAAAACCCCGCCGCCGGCTGGGCCGTGGTCTTCGCCGTTTGCGCCTCAACCCAGGTCATCGGGGCCATCGCCGCGATGTTTGTCAGCTCGAGCCAGCCGATTGGCCGCCCCGCCGCGGCTTGACGGGCCATCTCCGTTGCCGCTGGCCCGGGGCTCGCTTGAAAACGCGGCTAGCCTAGAAATTCGCCTGAAGGTAAAGCTGGATCAACGACGCCGTGCCGCCATTGAATCCCTTCCACTGCGTCATCCAGTAGTAGTACTCGAGGCCCAGCACTACCCCCGGGTCGAGCACCAGTTGGCTCGAGGCCCAGTACACCAGGTTGCGCGTGCGGCCACCGTCAGGCACTTCGTCGCCCATCGGCTTGTCGAGGCCGGCACCCAGGCTGAAGCGGTGCCATTTCACCGCCTGCCCGACGAACTCGCCCCACCCACCCGTGGCCTGGATGGTTTTTCCCGTGACGGTGTTCACCCCTTGTCCGATGCCGCCCCGGAAGTCGTTGAGGTTGTAACCCGTCCACGCCTCTCCCTGGAATGTGAGCCAGTGGTTGATGGGAAACCTCAGGTCGGCACTGATGCCGCGGATGGGAAAGATGCGCGCACCGCTCCTGCCCACAGGCGCGCCGGCGTCGTCATCGGCGATGATCCCGCCAACGCCGAACATGACGGGCTGAACCTCATGCCGGTCGGAGGGGAGAACGAAGCCCAGGCGCGCCTGGTAGCCGGGCAACCCGTAGTCCTCGTTGTCGCGGATCCCCGTGCCGCCCTGGTCGGACTGGTCGATCGCGTTGGCCAGGCAGATGCCGTTCTGGAACTGGATCCTCACACCCTCGCCAAAGTCATGATCGTAGGAGATATAGGCGCATGGCCGGCGGTCGCCCAGGTTCCCCGCGTAGGCCATCTGGGTGCCGGCCTGCACCACGGGAAGAAGCGGCGAGAATAGGTCCCAGTCCTGCCCGATGACAAAGCTCCAGTCTCCCCGCTGGAACGCCGCGTAGGCCAGTCGCAACCTCATCAATTCCCGCGACGGGGGATTGATGGGCGAAGCTTCAGTGGAGCGAACGAGGAAATCCGTCTCGATCCGGCCCCAAACATGCATCGGCATGTCCCATGCCTCGAATTCGGGATGGTAATACTCGAGGCCAAGGCGGGTCAGCCGGGGATACAGGTTGTAGTTGAATCCGTCGTCGGTGGTGATGGGAACCTTGTTGGGGCCCACCTTGTAATTCGGGTCGATGGGCAAGACCCACTGGGGGATCTGGATGTCGTCGAATCGTTCCGTGGCCATGGCGTAGTCGCCACGGATGAAACCGTAGGCCCTCAGCGTACCCTTGCCCCTCATGCGCACCGACAAATAGGGCGACAGCCATTCGGGCGGATGCTTCTCGGTGGCGCCATCATCCAGCTTGATGGGAAAATATCCCATCACCGCGTTGGGTGGCAAAGGGGGAAACGGGACTGGCGGTGATGCCGGTTTCGGGGTTATGAGGGGTTCAAAAACCTCGGGCGGTGGCTGGGGAACGGGTTCCTGCGGGCACACCGCCAGCACCCATGCCGCCATTAGCGCCAATGAAAGGATTTGCTGGCGCATGAGGGCGATTCCCCGAACATTGGCGGGCATTCCAACGGCCGCGGGAAGCCAATTACTCGAAACTGTCCTTGCGTTTCCAGAAGATTTCGGGAATTTCCCATGAATTCATCCGCCGACAAGGCTCATTCTTCGGGCGGAAGTTTCGCCACGATCGCCTCGACATCGGCGATGTCGATCAGTTCAGCCTCGTCGCGGCGCGTGTATTTCCGCTTCAGGGCGTCGAGCACATGCTCCCACATGGCCCGATTCGGCTCGATGCCGATGGTCCAGTCGTGCCTGCGGTGCGCCTTGCGCTTGAACCGCCAATTCCGCGCGAAGCGCTCGGCGCACAACCAGACCTTCTCCCCGGTATCCGGGTCAATCGTCGTCCATTGAATCTGCATCGGCATTCCCGTCCGGCGCCACCCAACCGCGCCCCGGCCCCCGCGCACCCTCTCGCAGCGACTCCAGTAGAGCCACAAGGTCGGCGGGCAGGGGCATCTCCCATTCCATGGTTTCCTCGGCGCGCGGATGGACAAAACCCAATTCCGTCGCATGCAGCGCCAACCGCGGCGCCCCGCTTTCGTCCGCCATGACGCGCCCGTCGGCGCGCAGGTGGTACACGGGGTCCCCGCAAACCGGGTGCCCCAGTTCCGCCATGTGGATGCGAATCTGGTGCGTTCGGCCCGTTTCAAGCCGGCACTCCACCAGGGAAAAACCCTTGAGTTTCTCGATCACCTTCATGTGGGTGGTCGCCTCACGGCCCACTCCCTCGATGTTGCCGCTGCCCCGCCGCCCATCGCCGCGGTCGCGCACCAGCCAACTGCGCACCGTGCCCGAACCGGGATGCCCCGTGACAATGGCCAGATACCGTCTTTTCACCGTATGGGCCCGGAACTGGGCACCCAGGGCCCGCTCGGCGTCGGCGGTGCGGGCGAAAACCACCAGGCCGGAGGTTTCCTTGTCGATGCGGTGAACGATCCGCAGTCGGGACCTCGGATCCGCCCCATCCTTGGCCGGGCCCGACCGGGTGATCTGCCGAGCCACCATCTCATCGAGGCAGGGGGAAAGCTCCCGGCGGGAGTCGCGCCATTGCCGTTCCGACGGATGCCTGACGGTGTTGAGGCCGGAGGGTTTCTCCACCACGACCACCTGGCTGTCGAGATGGCGTATCACCAGTCCGCCGGGGCGGGCGACAGGCCGCGCGGGCTTGTCATCCACCTGCACGATGTCGCCCTGGTGGACCCTGCGGGCCGGATCGAGGCATAATTCCACGGCGGGCGGCCGGCCCAGCCGAACGCGCCGCGCCGCCACAACCCTTCTCACCTGCTCCCACGAATGTCCGGGCAGCACCTTGCGCAGCACCGCCTCGAGGGTGCGCCCCGCGTCATCGGGTCCGATGGCATGGCTGATCGCTGACAAGACGCTGTACCCGTTGCCGGCATGGCTAAAAAGCCATCCTAATTGATTTGCCGGGAGTTGGGATTGCCGTTAACCATGAAAGACGCGCCGGCGCGATTCATCCCCAGCCTCGCGGATGCCGATTTCGAGATTGTCATTCCCGGAAGCAGGCCCGGGACGCGGATTTGATGAACCAGCCGCCAAATGGGGCCAACGGCCAATCCATGCCGGCATGTTCCAAAACCTTGCCCGGATTTCATGATCTTGCGCCAAAACCGAAACCATTGAGGGTTATGATGTTGTGGTCAAGGAGGCTCGGCCGTTGAGGCATGGACGGTGGCCATGTTCCGCCGAGGCGAACCAGATGAGCGCGCGGGCCGTGAAATCTGAAGCGCCGAAGGACTGGACGGGCCCGTCCCGGCAAGCTGTCGGCCTCATCGTTGCCAAGCAATCCGTAACAAGGCGCGGTCCGGCCAAGACTTCGCCTCTCAGGTGATCTTTCATGCCCCGAGTCGCCAACCCGATCATCATGGTTTCCTTGGCTCTTTCGGCCGCGCTTGTTTCCGTTTGGGCCATGGGAACACCGGTTTCGGCCGAACCGGCACCCGCACTCGGACAGGCCGAACTGGAAGTGCTGAAACAACATTGCTTCCGCTGTCATTCGGCGGCAAAGGCCGAGGGCGGGGTCAGGCTCGACGACCTGCCGTTGTCCATCTCCACGGTCGGTGTCGCCGACCGCTGGCAAAAAATCCTCAACCAACTCAACAGCGGCGCCATTCCCCCCGAAGGTGCCAAGTCGGTCGCCGCCGCGGCCAAGGCCGACTTCCTCGACGCGCTGTCCACCCGCATGGCCGCAGCCCATAGGTTCCTTTCCGATTCCGGCGGCCAAAGCGTGATTCGCCGCCTGAACCGCCGCGAGTACTTGAACACGATCCGAGACTTGCTCGGAGTCGACATCAGCACGCGCGAATTGCCCGCCGATGGAGGCGCGGGAACCTTCGACACGGTGGGATCGTCGCTGTTCATGTCGGCGGACCAGATCGAGCAATACCAGGCGCTGGGCCGGCAGGCTCTCGATGAACACTTCGCCCGCTTCGCCCCCTCCCGGGCGTCAAGGAGGATGCGCCTCGAAGCGGAAGACCGCAACGCCCGCATCGCCCAGTCGCTCAAGGACCGCATTGACGCCCGCGACAGGTACTTGAAATGGACGGCGGGCGTGGATGCCGCGGCGCTTAAGCCCGAAAACGCCGAAACCGTCACCCGGATCAAGGAAGGGAAAAAAGACGATACCGCGTTGTATTTCCATTGGCAGAAGATCCCCGGGGCGCCCGCGCCCAAGGATTTCGGCTTCGTCGACGCCATCCACGCCGATGAGCAGGGTTGAAGGAACTGGTTTCACTATGTCCCCTACCACAAGGCCTATGTGGAGCACCCGGCCACCAAAACCGGCGCGTTCCTCACCGTGGAGGATGTGTTCGTCAACCCGTACCATCCGTTCCGGATTCCAGGGGATTGGCCGGCCGGGGACTATGTAGTGCGCGTTCGTGTCGGCGCGAATGTCAACACCGCGAAGGAACGGAATTTCATCGAGTTCGGCCCGCAGCACGACAGCGGTGTCCGCGCCGTGGCCAGCAGCCACCAGGTGACCGGAACGATGAACAACCCGCAGGTGCTGGAGATTCCGCTGAAGTTCTCCCCCGCCAAGGGACACGGGTTCTTCCTGCAGGAAAAGTGAACCTATGAGTCGGGCGAGGCCGCGCACCGGATCTTCGGGGAAGGGAAAAAACGCAATGGCATCGGGCCCGAATTCGCGCTGTGGATCGACTGGATCGAAGTGGAGGGACCGGTCGGCGCCCCCGGCAGGACCATCAAGGAACGCCGCGAGGTGGAATTGCACGCCAATCGCATGGTCGGCGGCACCTACAACGGCTATTTCAAGGGCGGGTATGAGGCGGCCAGGAAGTTCCTCGAGACAAAGGAGCCGCAAAAAGGCATTCCGGACGAACTGGAGGCGAAATTCCGGGTCCGCGTGTTCGAGCAGCACGGCCCCAGCTTCGAACGCTACCTCAACGACCCGCTCACGAAAACCGGCGCCTACCTGACGATTTTCAATGTCCACACCGAGGAGGTGATCACGCTGCCGCCCGACCAGCCTTCGGGATGGCTCAAGACGAAGCACGAGGCCAAGAAGGCGGAACCGGGTGAATGCAGGCTCCGCTTCCGCATCGGCACCGTGAAGGGCGCTCCCCCGGAACGGCGCTTCGTCGAGTTGGGCAGCCGGATCGAGAAGGACGAGTTCGGCCTGATCAGGACATTCCAGGTGAGCGGCACCACCGACCAACCGCAGGTCATCAAGGTTCCGGTGAGCGTCAGCGCCCATGGGCCCCGCACCTTCGTGCTCCGCGAGAAACGGGATGTGAAGCGCGACCATGAGTGGTACACCGCCACGGTGAAGGAAACGAAGGTCGGTCCGCCCCCGGCCCTGTGGATCGATTGGGTTGAATGGGAAGGCCCCATTCCCCAGCAGTCACCCGTGGAGAAGGTCCAACGCATCGAACCCGAGAAGCGTCGCGCGGATGTCGAGCGCGGCCACCTGCGCTCCAAGTTCCTCAACGAGCAATACGCCAAATGGAAGGACGCCGGCGGCGACGAGGCGCGCCTCAAGGAATTCGGCTTCATCGACAAGTCGCACGCGGAGTTCGCGAAGATTGTCTGGGAAGGCAACAACCGGTGGTTCCAGCAATACCTCGACAGGCCGCTTTCGAAAACGGGCCTGTACCTCGACAACACCGTCAACGAGACTTCGGAATACGCCGTCGACCTGCCCGCCGACCTCGCCACCGGCGACTACCTGATGCGCGTGAACATCGCCCGGGTGCCGGACATGCCCGCCGAGCGGTCCCACCTGATGTTTGTCGAGGCCAGTCCCATCGACAAGGACGACCGCGCGCTGCTGGCGACAAGACAGGTCGCCGCGACCCTTGAGAATCCCGAGGTGGTCGAGTTGCCTTTCAAGGTGAGGCCGGGCGGCCCGCGCAAGTTCATCCTGATGGAGAAACGGCCCCTCAAGAAGGAGGGGATCAGCCTGCCGGGCCGCACCCGGCTGATCAAGGATGCCCGCCAGCGCGACCCGGCGCTGTGGATCGACTGGATCGAGGTCAAGGGACCGCTGCAAGCCGCCGACTCCATGTCGATACTGGCCGGCAAGTCCGGCAAGTCCGCGGACGCCCGTGACATCATCGAACGCTTTGCCCTGCGAGCCTTCCGCGACAATCCGCCGCAACCGGGATACATCGACAAGCTCGTCAACCTGTTCGAGGCCCGGCTCAAGGCCGGC
>Ga0194133_10000471_pt1 | contig 82050 bp, 70 predicted proteins | sample TA2KigOf40mmetaG_FD_155448 | JGI IMG/M metagenome (GOLD analysis project Ga0194133, IMG submission 155448) | Freshwater microbial communities from Lake Tanganyika, Tanzania - TA2015055 Kigoma Offshore 40m | ecosystem: Environmental > Aquatic > Freshwater > Lake | place: Tanzania: Lake... | reverse complement strand
CTTCTGGAACCAAGCCAAGAGGCATTTGCGCAAGTTCAATGGTGTTCCCAAAAGTGCCTTTCCCTTGTTCCTTCAAGAGTGCGTGTGGCGATTCAATACCGGAGGTCCACTCAAACAGCTTGTTTTCTTGAGGAAATTGATGCGTCGTTGATTCCGTTTCCTAGGACAGCCCCTATTTTTTATTTTGTCAAAAATTCATCTATTTAATCTTTACAATTCGCCCAAACAAATTATGTTTTTAATTAAAGGAGCGCCCACTCCATGCCCATACTTGAGCCAGAAGTTCAACTGAACCCATCAAATATATTAGATTCATCAGTTTTCGGTGATGGGTATTGGTCCGTCATTCACACCATGCCCAGGGCTGAAAAAGCCTTGGCCCGTTGTCTGCTTCACACGCAGGTCGGGTATTTCCTGCCATGCACCCAAAGCCGAAACCTGATTCGCGGAAAAATCCGGGTGGCCAGTCTGCCGCTTTTTTCCGGGTATGTCTTTGTCTTTGCGGATCGGGAACAAACATCGTATCTCCTGCGTCACAGACAAGTGGTTTCCGTTCAGTCGGTGATTGATCAGGAAAAACTGGTTTGTGAGCTCCGGCAGGTCCAATCCCTGATCAATCTGGGCGTTCCGCTGACGGCGGTGGACAGGCTGGGCCCGGGAATGTCGGTTGAGATCACCCGCGGCCCCCTCCGCGGAATCCGCGGCCAAATCCTCGACACGGTTTCCGGCAGGCGTTTCCTCGTTTCCGTTGACTTCATCCGCAGGGGGGTTTCCGTGATCCTCGACGATCTCATGCTGGCTCGATGCTCGTAACACCCGTGAATGATTCGTGGATCGGTTTATTCGTCCCCGTCCACGATTCAGGGTTGATTCCCATCGTCGGCATCTTTGCATGCGCGACCGTTGGAACCCTGTTGGCGATGCCCGCGGCCATGATGGCTGGAATGCGGATGGGCTTGGTGGATCAACCTGATGTCAGGCGCAAGCCGGGACAACTTCCCATTCCACGGGTTGGCGGCCTGGCGATGGTGGCGGGCGCCGCCATGGCGGGCTTGTTGGCCCTTCCCCGGATGCCCGGCATCCTCGCGCCTCATCATGCGTGGATCGGCCTGGGCCTTTTGCTGGTGGTCGCCTTGGGTGTGCTGGATGACCGTTTTGGAATGCGCGGCCGGCACAAGCTGCTTGGCCAGATTGTCTCGTCCATGCTGATCGTCTTGCCGGGGCAGCAATCCATCCACGCGATCACGATTTTCGGCATCCATTGGGAACTGGGAGGCTGGGGCGCGTTCCTGGCCGTGTTCCTTCTTGTCGGCGCGATGAACTCCGCCAATCTGCTTGACGGGATGGATGGTTTTTTGGGGTCGGTGGGCCTCGCCTCTGGGGCGACCCTGCTTGCCCTCGGCCTGATTGGGGATTTGTCGGGCGTGGTGGTGGCATCCAGCCTCTTTGTCGGATGCTTGCTCGGATTCCTTTATTTCAACAGGCCCCCCGCCCGTGTCTACCTGGGTGATTGCGGCAGCATGCTGGTGGGCGCCTCTATCGCGATGCTCGCGATGGCCTGCGGGCATCCGGGAGCGCATTCCTCCGGCCTGCCGTTGGCCGTGCCGGCGGGCGTGCTGTTCCTGCCCATCATCGATACCCTGGCGGCTGTCGTAAGAAGACGACTCACCGGCCGAAGCATCTACAGCGCGGATCGCAGCCATCTCCACCATTGCCTGGCCCTTGCGGGCTTCAAGCCCGCAAGGGCCGCTTGTCTGGCCTTCCTGGTGGGCGCGGCCGTCGGTTCCATGCTCGTGGTGTCGCGACTCACGGGAAGCGACATGCCCGCCTGGATCGCCATGAGCTTGGCCGGGGGAACGCTTGTGGGAACAGGCCTTTTCGGCCGCGCCGAGGCCCGGCTTGTGGCCCGTCGCTTGCGTGAACTGGCGCTTCCACATCAGGTGCGGATGTCCCAGCCTGACGCCGACCTTGCCCTTCATTTGCAGGGCAAGGGGCACTGGGACGAGGCCTGGCTCCAATTCGTGGGCCTTGCGCGAAAAATGGGTATCGGCGCCATCACGCTCGACATCGACATGCCGTGGGTCAGCGAATCATTCCATGGCCGATGGGAGGACGGCGTTGAGCTTGAACCGGGTTTAGCTTGGAAGCTCGACCTTCCCGTTTCAGCGACAGGCCGGGTTTTCGGCCGGGTGTGTCTTCGTTCGTTCAAGCTCGACCAGCCAGTCGACAAGGTTGTCTCCGAGTTTCAACCCGCGCTGGAAAGCCTCAGGCAGAAAGTCCTGGCACTTGATTTGGCCGCCGCGGCGGTCAATCATGACTTCTCTGCCCATTCCGCCGGCGGAGTCGCGCCATGAAAGACCTTCCCGTCCGTGTCACGCCCCGGGAATCATCAATCGCGAGGATGGCCGTTCCTCCGCGCGAGGACGATTCATCGAAACTGCTCCAGGTTCTTTGGAACCGCAAGGGACTCGTGATGCTTGGCATGGTGGCGGGCTTGGTGATCGCCTTTCTCTATCAGCTTCGGTTGGCTCCCGTTTTCCAGGTTTCGGCCCAGGTGATGGTGGTCCGGAAGAAGGTCGATCCGGGCATCGATGTCCGCACCGCCGCGGTCGATGATTATGTGGCGACCCAGTTGGCCGTGATCAAGGGCGACCAGGTGCTCCGGGAAGCGGCCATCCTGCTCCAGGAGGAGGCGCCTTCCCAACCCGCCGACACGGCATCGGACGATCCGCGGGCACCGGGAGCCCGGCAGTCGCTGGCGGGGATGGACCCGTCGCGCGTCGTTGAATTCCTGAAGTCGGGAATCGAAGTGGCGAAGGACACGCAATCGGCTTCACCCAACATCGTGAGAGTCTCGTTTCGTTCCGAGTCCCCCCGTGACTGCTCCCTCGCGCTCCGGTCGATCATCCGCGGCTACAAGGCGTTTCTCGACAAGATGTACAACATGGCCAACGACGCCTACATGACCCGCCTCGACCGGGCCATCAGCACGGCGCGCCGTGATGCCGCCTCCTTGAGGGACGACTTGAGGAACCTGGAATCCAAGGTTCAGGAAAGCGCGACCTCGGGGGCCTTGAATCGCCAGGCGTCGCTCAGCGAGGGATCCCGTGCCCAGCAGGTGGCGCTGGAAAGGTTGCGGGCCCGGCGGGAGGACATCGTCGACCAGGCCCGTGTCTCAGGGCTGATGACCCGCGCCGATCTGACGGTCGGGGAGGATCCCCTGTCCAGCGGCATCAACCTCTCGCTTCTCCAGGAGATCCGCCTTCTTGAACGCAAGGTTCGCGCCCTCAACCGGCAGGGTCTGGGCAAGGACCATCCCGATGTGAGGGACCTGCTCGATGAGATCCGCGACCTCAAGTCGGCCGATGCCCCGGGAGTGGCCCGCGACGATGCCAAGCGACCGGGCAGGGCGGTTGGCGAAACATCGTTCGCCAGCAGGAGCGAAGCCCTCCTGAGCCATTTGGATGACAAGATCAACGAACTGGAGGGCAAGCTGGAGGAAAGCAAGTCCAGCCTCGCGGAACTTCAACCCCAAATTGACGAGATCAGACAGGTGGAAAGCCGGAAGACCGAACTCGTCCGCAAGCTTGAGAAAGCCGACCGGGATGTGGAGCTTCATGAGCAGATCCGCCAGCAGTACCTGATGACCAAGGATCATGGCGGCTACGACGCGCAGGAGATCACCCGGATTCCGGAGATGGGATCCCCCGTGCCGTCCAGGGGCACGCTGATCCTGTTTGTGGGGCTTTTTTTCGGCGGGGCCGCGGGTTCGGGCCTGGCCTGGCTCGCTGAAAAAACCGACCGGTCGTTCCGTGATCCGTCCGAGGTCAGCAGGACGCTGGGGATGCCCATTCTGGGGCATATTCCCCAACTCGACCTGCCCGATGCCCAGCCCGACGAAAAGGCCGCCCTCGATGTTTCCCTGGTGGCCCACCATTCCCCCAAGAGCCAGGAAGCCGAGGCCTACCGGGGCTTGCGCACGGCGATTTACTCCAGCATCCAGCGGGGCGGCCTGCAGGTGATTCAGGTGACCAGTCCCTCGGCCGGGGATGGGAAATCGACGCTGTCAGTCAACCTGGCGATCAGCATGGCCCAATCGGGACGCAAGGTCCTGCTCGTCGACGCCGACATGCGAAAGCCGAGGATCCACAAGCTGATCCGCGGCGAACAGGGCGGTGCCGGCCTGTCAGCGTTCATCCAGGGTTCGGCGTCGTTCGCCGAGTCGTGGCGCGCCACGGGAATCATCAACCTTTCGATGATGTGCTGCGGGACCAGGCCGCCCAATCCGGCCGAACTCCTCACCTCGCCGCGCTTCATCGAGGCGATCGACGAGGCCCGCAAGGTGTTCGACATCGTCATCATCGACACTCCGCCCCTGTTGGCCGTCAGCGACCCGTGCATCGTCGCGGCGCGGGTGGACGGCGTGGTGCTCACCATGCGCTTGCGCAAGGAGGGGCGCCCGTTGGCCGAGCGCGCGGGCGAAATCCTGGGCGGGCTCGACGCCAGGATCCTCGGCGTCGTCGTGAATGGTTGCGACCCGTCAGGCAGCCACGGATACAAAGGATATTACGGTTACAAGTACAATTACTATTACTCGTATTCCGACTACCACCACTACACCGATGACGAGGGGCGCAGTTCCCCGGCCCCCTCGACGCGCGTGCTGCCCTCGCTGGGCCTGCGCCCGCGCAAGCCGTCCAGTTCCTGAGGCCGGTCACTGCGGGCCGCGGATGGCGGCCGTGCCCACGGCGTCGGCCTGCCTGATGAAGGTCGACAGGATGTTGTACTGGAACACGCCGTTGAAGTAGTTGACGAAGGCGTCCGCGGGCGCCTGCTGCATCACGAGAAGGTCGCCCGGCAGCATCCGGATCCGCTCCCGCGGGTCGCGGAAAGCCCTGTTGATGTCGACGCGGATGTTGATCTGCCTGTCGTTGGGCAATTTCCTGAGCACCGTGGCGAATGACGGGTTGGTGAGCCCGAGTCCGCTCTGCTGGAAGTTGCCTCCGAAGCCGGTCTGGCTGAACCCGCCGTTGAGCAGCGGGCCGCGGACCATCGAGATGGCCTCGATCACATCGAGGTCGGTGTCGCGCGGAAGCGGATACTGGCCAACCCCGATCAGGCCGGCCGTGTAGAAATACTCGTTGTCGCGCGCCTCCACATACACGATGTCGCCATTCTTGAGGATGATGTCATCCTGGGAGAAGTTCCAGGGTTCACCGGGGCGAAGCCTCAGGGGAATGCGCAGGAATCCGCTGCGGGCGGTCGCCGGCGAGGCCAGGTCGGTCGGCCTTGTGTTCCGCTGGATCACGACTTCCGCCTTGCCTCCCTCTCCCGGCAGGCCGCCCGTGCGGCTAAGGGCGTTGAGGACATCGTTCTCGTAGGCCGAGAGGGTGAGCGAGTAACCGTTAGAGGCGCGTGAACCGAGGTTGTTGATCACCACCGAGCCGAACGAGCCTGACTGGCCTCCCACCGCCGCCCCCGGATTTCCGCTGTCCTCCCGCACCACCAGCACCTGGTAGGTTCTGGGCTGCATCAGGGTCACGCTCATCCTGAGCCTGTCGGGCGGGGCGATAATCTGGCGGGTCTTGGTGTAGGCGTCGCGGATGAGAGCTTGGGTTTCCATGAGCGTCTTTCCCCGCACATCAATCGGATCCACGCTCGGCAGCAATATCACCCCGCCTTCCTGAACCGGGATCGGGTAACCGATCGCGGGGGGCAGGTTGGCCTGCTCAGGCATGCGATAGGGGATTGGCGTGGCCCGGTCTCCCAGAATCTGCTCAATGTACACTCCCAATATGTCGCCTTGTTCGAGCCGGTAGGAATCGGATGGCTTTTGCCGGAGAAGGTCGAGGGGAACGGGCTTGTAATTGTCGCGGCTGACCCCCAGGTACTCCTCGGGGACGCGCCTGACTGGAATGCCGTCGATCACCGGATTGGTCCACTGCGCGCAACCGGTCAGCGTCGCGGTCAAGGCGAAGGCGATCCAGCCGAGCGGGCGCGCCATTCCGTTCATGGCGAATCACCGGGCGCGGTTTCCGGCGTCGGGCGGGGAAGGACCGCGCCTTGGGGATCGTCGGGCCGGGTCGAGCGCGGGACATGCGAGTTGAACTGGGTTGAATCGGGAACGAACATCCTCGCCTGGTAGGCGCGCCTGAGTCCGCTGGCCAGGGCCATTTCGGCGCCGGTGCGAAACCCGTCGAAGTACATCGAGGCTCGTTCCTGCCCCTTGGGCGTCAAGCTTGACGCGGTCCAATAGTGCCGGGGCGGCTGGGCCGGCGGGTCGGTTGTTCCCCCGTTTTCCAGTTGGTCGATGAAACCGTCGACATACCCTTCCTTGAAACAGGCCCCGCAGCGGGGGCCGTTCTTGTCCCGCTTGAATTCCATGAACGATTCATGGGCCAAGGCCTTGAAGCGATGCTTCAGGACGAATTCATCGGTGGCAAGGAGCGGTTCGTTCACCATGGTCCTGTGGGTGTTGCTGACGAGGTTGCAACCCGTCGCGCAGGCCAGCGCCGGTCCGAATGCCAAGGATGTCAGAAAACAGGAACGCATGCGTTCGCGGCCCCGCGAGAACGGTACACTGGTTTCTCATCGGTTCATGAGCGATTGGGAATTGACAATTTGTAACGATCGCATCGGTTCTATCGGATTTAAGGCCATGCATCATATATTAATGTTTTTTGTTGGATGTGCGATGACCCAAGCATCGCCAGCGATGCAAGGCAATTACACGGTTGGGGTTAGGGGCAGCGGCGGGCTGGAGGGAACCGGAATCATCGTGGCCAAATCGGGCAGGCAGTCGTTGGTTCTGACGGCCGCCCATCTGGTAGGCGAGGGGGAGTCGATGATTCAGGTCACGCTCTTTTCAGGTCCGATGGCGGTATCGGTGGGCAAGGCCAGGCTTTTGCATCGCTCGGCGGAAGCGGATATCGCGTTTTTGAGGTTGGACATGGCTTCAGAAGGAATGGCCGTGGTCAAACTCGCGACCGCCCGAAGCCGCGTGGGGCCGGGTGAACCGGGAATACGCAGCCTGGGATGTGACCGCGGTTTTCCGGTTTCCCGGGCTGAATCAATCCTCGGCAAACGGCTTCTCACCCGCGAGGATGGATCTCGCGCCTTTTTCTGGCAGGCCAAGGATGCCAGCGTACCCGGGCGGTCGGGCGGGCCTTTGCTGAACTCTGCCGATGAATTGATCGGGATCTGCAGCGGATATCAAGCTGGCAAGGGATATTACACCCACATTGACGAGATTCATGCCGCTTGGAAACGCCACCTTCCATCGTGGCCGATTCCCTGACCTGTCACTCAATCGGATCGTGATAACTAAATAAGTTGATACTTCTCGTTTTGTTTGTTGAATATTGCGAAATAAAATCATACGCTGAATGAAATGTTGGAGAGTTGTCATGAAAACCGGATCTGGACTAGTCGTTCTCGCCTCAGCGCTATCGTTGGTCGGTTCGCTGGCGATCGCCTCCTCGGTGGGAGCGTTTTCGTTGGCATCAGTTCCTTCGACCCAGTCGCCGGTATCCCACTACGCGACTGAGCGTTCCCAGGTGACATCAGCATCGAGAAAATCACTCGTCGAGAGCGACGACTTGGTCGTGGCTGTCGACGACTTCACCTACACCGGCGTGATCAAGGCCAGCGCGACGAATCCTTACGCTCCCCCGCCCCGTCGTCCGCCCACCAAGAAGAAAGCCGCCCCGCCCTCGAAGAAGACCAAGTAGTCGCTTCCAGACAGCCATGCCATTGATGGCCGATCCGCTTTGCAAAATCGGAATGGCCCTGTGGCTTGTGATGGCTTGCGTTTCTCCATGGTTCATGGCCATTTCGGATCCGTGGCAGCTATCCTGGCTCGCGATACCCTGGCTTGGCGTCGTTGTTTGCTGGCTATGCCTCCCCATGGCCGGGCTCGGGCTTCCCGGTACCACCGGTCCCGTGACGGCATGCCTTGCCGGCCTGGTGGGGGTCACCCTGTTTCAGGCGGTTCCCCTGCCTCCTGAACTGGTCAGGGCCCTAGCTCCAGCGACGCTGGAAACCATCAAGCCGCTTGCCGCCGATACCGAAGGGCAGTGGATCGCCTTGTCGTTAGACCCGGCCGCCACACTCGACCTGGCGACCCGGTTGGGCGCCTTCACCATGCTCTTCCTCGCCGTGCGCGGATTGACGGCTTGCATCGGGATCCTTTCGCTGGTGCTCACGGGCTGGTTCCTGTTGGTCAACGGAAGCTTGCTGGCGCTTGAGGCCATGGCCCAGGCGGCGACATCGGCATCCGACACCGTTTACTGGACCTGGCTGACACCCGGCCATGTGTTCGGGCCGTTCATTTGCAAGAACCACTATCCGTATTACATGAACATGGCGCTAGGATCGGCGTTCGGCCTGATGGGGGCGGCCTATCACGACTTCGCCCCCCGCTCGCGTGATGGCCGCTTGCGACGCGACCGGTTCTGGGAACCGTTGCGGGAGGCCTTGGCCAGCCCGTCGATCCTCCTCCACAACCCCTCGACCCTGGGCGTGGTGCTTGGAATCACCCTCATGGTGGCTTCCATTCCGATGTCGATGTCACGGGGTGGCGTGGTCGCGTCAGTCTCCGCCCTGCTGGCGGTCCTGTGGATGGTGAAGCGGTCATCCCCCCGATGGACGGGCACCACGGCGCTGCCGATTGTCGCCTTGGCCTCCGTGCCGCTGGCGGCGCTCATCGGATGGTTCGGGATGGCCCAGGTTGAATCGAGGCTGTCGACGCTGACCCGGCTCGAGACTTTCCAGGACGACCGTTTCTCCCTTTGGACTCCATTGCTGGCCGTTTTCCAGCGCAATCCGCTCATGGGAACGGGCGGTGGAACCACCCCGCTGGTCGAACCGCTCGAAAGGAGCAAGGGCGGGTTTGTGGGCGTTGTGGTGGACCACGCCCACAACGAGTACCTCGAGGCGGCGGTCGAGGGCGGCCTCGTCAGGCTTGGCCTGACGCTCGGGCTGGCCTGGGCCGTTGTCGCCATCGGCTGGCGTGCCATGCGGCTCCATGCCGGCACGGCGCTTTTGCCCATGGCCGCCGGCCTTTCCTTCGGGGGCATCGCCGTGATCGTTCACAGCCTCGTCGATTTCGGCATCCACATGGGATCGGTCGGCTGCCTGGCGGCGATCCTCCTCGGCCAGTTGGACTATTTGGCATCCCGCGAGTCGTCCATCGATCCGGCCCGCCGCGCCGCCCCGGATGGTTTTCCAGCCATGGTGGCGTTGGTGTTTCCGGCGCCGGTGCTGGTGATGTTCCTTTCGCTGCAAGTTCATGGCGCGGCCTACAGGCTGCAGGTGGAAGCCGACACCAGCCCCTTTTCGAACACGGCGTTTCGCCGCCGCGTCGAGCTTTACGAGGCCGCGGCGCGGTTGCGACCCCGCTCGGGGGAAATCCGCGAGGCGCTTGGCTTGGCCATGCTCGATGAGTTGTCGCGGCGGGCGGCCGAAACCGATGGCGCCGCCCAGGCCCGGCTCGACATCGCCGCCATCGGTTCCACCCTTTTGGCCCTTGGACCCGGAGCGGCCCCGACGCTCACGGTGCCTTGGGCCGCGGTGAACGCGGTACCCGCCATTCCGGCGACGGAGGCCGATACCGCCTTGCGCGACCGGGCCATTGATTGCTTGCGCGATGCGGTGGAGTTGTCTCCCCTTTTGCACCGGTCCCACGCGGCGTTGGCGGTCGCCCAAGAGGGAGATGAGGCCGCCCTGTCGCTTGAGAGGGCGGCCATGGCGTATCCCATCGACCATGAATTGTGGTGGATGGCTGGAAGGGCCTGGTGGAAATCGGCGGTGAAGGGCGGCGATACCGCCGAGGGAAAGGCCGCTTCCGCCCGCGCCCTGGCGGCATGGCGGCAGGCACTGGACAGGGGAAGTCCGCGCCTGGGCGACATCATCGCCTCATGCCTTGAGGCGGCCGATGCCGACAAGCACTTGGCCGGCGTGATGCCTGACAGGCCAAGGGTTCTCATTGACGCCGCGAAGACTTTGGAATCCGACTCGGCCATGGGCGACAGGCGCGACGCGTTGCTCAAGCTGGCCAGGCGGGAACTGGAGGCGCGCATTGGTGGCGCCGACCCCAACGATTGGCGTTCGCTTGCCGACTTGAGCCGGGGTGAGGCGCGTTTGGATGCCCTGAGGCAGGCATCGCTGGTGGCTTCGGGAAAGCAGTTGGCTGAAATCAGGCTCGATTTGGCCTGGGAACTCGAGGCGACGGGCCAACTCGATGAGGCCGAGGCCTTGGCGCGCCGGTTGGAAGGTGGCAAGGATTCCCCCCGCCTGACGGAACTGCTTCGGTTCCTCGAACGCGACCGGCAGTTGGAACCCTATCTGCCGCGATTGCCTTCCCAGCCGTGATGGCCCAACCGGCTAAATCACCAGACGCTTTGAGCGAAATAAATAACTGACCTGCTCAAGACCCCGGCACCCGCCAACATTCTGTTAGCCCTTTCTTGTCCGTGAAGCGTCGAACGGCGCGAGTGACCTCTGAACTGGCGCTAATTGTTGACTGTCTGTGAGGGGCGAGTCGATCAAGGAACAACACTAGGAGCCATAGCAGAAACGAAAGAGCCCCGAACGCAGGCGCGTAGCGCTCGGAGTGAGCGGGTCGATTCCGGATCCAAACCCGCTCATTCCGCCTTCGACAGCGTTCGGGGCTCTATTGGTTTGACTCACCGCACATTTGTGTTTGTTCAATCACCGTCAACAATTCAACTCACCCATTTGAAGCCTGCTCTAAAACACCAGACGCTTAGATCAGGCTTCAAATAGATGAGTTAGATTGACAATCCCGATAAAAATGCGAATCGAGCATATTGTAACATGCCCAATTTACTTCGGCTCCACTGGGGCTCTTTTGTTTCTGCTATGGCTCCTGGTGTTGTTCCTTGATCGACTCGCCCCTCACTTCGTTCAGGGCTCCTAAGCGATGAACGGATCTCAATATGAAGGCCGGACAAAGGCTGACGATGCTTAGGAGCCCTGAACGAAGTGAGGGGCCCTCGCGGACATTCAACAATCTAGCGCCAGTTCAGAGGTCACTCGCGCCGTTCGACGCTTCAGAGATATCAAAGGGCTAACAGAATGATGGCGGGTGCCGGGGTCTTGAGCAGGTCAGTTATTTGAAGTTTGCTTTAAGAGACTGAATAAAGTGAGGGGCGAAATGGGATCATTCGAAAATGATTTGAACGACTTGTGTTTCAAAAAATCCAACGAAATGAAGAAGGCCCTCAATCGCCAGGGTTTCTGACTTTCATGAATCCAACATTTTTTCTTGATGTTTTTCGATATTCGGGCCACCTTGACTGAAAATTTGATTGCAAGCATTCAAATTGAATGATTAAAGTGAAAATCGTTGGGATCAGGTGAATATTTGGTTAATATTAGTCGTTTCAATCTTGTATTGGGACTGACTCGATTCACTAAAGCTGGTTCCAACCCGGTTCTTCTTTTTCATCATTTTCATGAAAAGGTGGTACCCCATGAACACGCTCTCCCCACGGTGGCGCCGGGTTCCGAAAGGATTTACCCTCATTGAATTGCTGGTTGTGATCGCCATCATCGCCATTTTGATCGGCTTGCTGGTTCCCGCGGTGCAGAAGGTCCGTGAAGCCGCCGCGCGGATGCAATGCTCCAATAACCTCAAGCAACTGGCGATCGCCTGCCATTCGTTTCAGGACACCAATGGAAGCCTGCCCGCCGCGGTGCAGATGCGCGCCGGGGTGAGCCGAACGAACGCGACCTTCACCGGCAACCCGCTCACCCCGCCGGCCAACCTGAACTTCGGGCCCAACTGGATCGTGATGATCCTGCCCTACATCGAGCAAACCGCGCTCTTCACCTCCGTTTCCTCGAGCATCAACAGCTACCCCACCAACGGCGATGCCAACTGGCGTTCGATCCGCTCCAACCAGTTTTCCACCGTGGTTTGCCCGTCGGACACCGGCACCAAAAACGCCTACACGGGCGTCGGTGGTGGCTGGGCCCGCGGCAACTACGCGTGCAATGCCGGGGGCATCCACGGTCCGGACGGAGGCTGGACCGGGACGGAAGGCGGCCGAATCCCCGTCAATTCCTGGGGTTGGGCCGGGCTGCCAACCGACCTGGCCGGCGGCGGAGTCATGTGCATCAACTGGGGCCACAACATCGCTCGCATCCAGGACGGCTCTTCCAACACCATCATGCTGACGGAAGTCCGCATCGGCGCGCACCTCAGCCCGTTGGATCCCCGGGGCACCTGGGCCCTCGGGTTTCCCGGGGCCAGTGTTGTTGCGGGACATTTTAGCTGGGACAACACGCTTCCCAACAACACGGAAGACAACTCCGATGACTGCGAAGGTTGCATCAACGATTCCAGGGGTGGGATGGGCGCCTGGCCTGGCTGCCCTTATCAGCAAGGGCAGGCGCGGGGCCGGCACACCGGTGGCGTGAATGTGGCGATGGCCGATGCCAGCGTCCGGTTCGTCAGCAATTCGATCAGCCAGGCCAACTGGTGGTTCATGAACTCGGCGAACGATGGCCGATCCCATAACTTTGGCGACTGATTCATGCCGGCTGAAGGAGGTCATCGCGCGCGCCCCGGCCCGAGCCTCCCCAGGCGGCTGAACGGGTTATTGACATCACCTTGCGGCCATTCATGATGCCTCTCCCCGACTCCCGAGGATACGGTTGACATGAGCAACTCATCGCGCACCTTGGCCCTGTTATTGGGCGGCATGGCTTTCTGGCTGGCGGGATGTTCCGAATCAAAGGTCAACATCACCGGAACCATCATGAGGGGTGGCAAACCCCTCGTGGTGAGCAAGGAAACCTATGTCACCTTGCAGTTCCTGCCGGAGTCCGTCGCCAGCGAGGCGCAAAGCAACTCCTACTCCGCCTCTTTCGACCAATCCACTGGCAAGTTCCGGCTGGAGCTTTCGCCCGGCAAGTACAAGACAAACTTCATCATGGCGTTGCCCGCCAAGGACGGACAGATGAGCCGACCCTTGCCACCGGTGAAGTCGGCGACTCCCTACGACCTCACCAAGAGCCAGGAACTCACCATTGAGGTCCCCTGATTCACGGGGCGCCTTCCCGCGCGTTGCCGCGTTGGCGGTGCTGGCCATCCTTGGATTCGGACTCATATCATCCTTGCGTTTTGGCAACCTGGCCGTCCTTCCGGGAAGCACTCCCCCCGGAGACGCTCACCTGGCGGCATTCGTGCTGTCGCGGCCGGGCGTTCCCATCGTCTTCACCTCGCGATCGGACACCTCGAGTTTTCTTCCCGCGGCGCCCGAGGGGGAAGGATACCGTTTCCCCGGCCAACCCCTTTGGCAGGCACGCGAAGGCCGTTTGCGGTTGCTGGCCGCCGATGGCCGGGTCCTTGAACTCACCTGGGGCAAGCCCCTTCCCGATGGCGACACCCTGATCGATGTGATGAGTCCATCCGTGTCGCCGGATGGCCTGCGAATCCTGTTCGCCGGTCGCCGGCGGGATGACGGGCATGGCCGTTTCCGGATTTATGAGGTCGGCGTTGATGGCCGCGGCCTGCGCCAACTCACCGGCGGGCAAGACGACCCGGGCTGTGACGCGGTTCCACCCCTCAGGTGGGATGCCCAAGGGCAGAAAATGCCCGATGAGGAGAGGAGGAAGATAGATTACGATGATGTCGATCCGGTGGAACTGAACGATGCCGGCCGCGGCATCCTGTTCGCCTCAAGCCGCTCACCCGACCTGGGGCGGGACCATTCGAGGCGATCCACGGCTTTGTGGTTGCGCGGAGCCGGCGGCTCGGCGCGTCCGGTGAGCGCCAACAGGAACAACGACCGCTGGCCATTCCTGCTGAAGTCGGGCTACTCAAGCTACACATCCTGGAGCCGGAACCGGGAAGTCGTGACGGGGGACGGAAAGGACATCGCCCCTGTTCTCGCGGTAAGCCATTCGCTGACCCGGCCAACCGACCAATGGGAGGCGTTGTTCGTCCAGATCCCCGGGGGGCACTTCGGTTTCATGGCCAAGGTCGGGTTGCCAACCTGGCGCGTGCGGCCTTTATTCGCCAATCGGCTGGTGTTCATGACAACCAAGGGAAATCCCCGGTTGGATGGTTCCGACCCCCTCACGGTCGCCCAGGTGATGCCCGGATCGATAACCCGATCACCCAGCTCCACCGCTGGCATCCCGATCGACCCGGAGCCAATCGGCATCCGCCTCGGTCCGGCCGCCGATGCCGACGGCCGCCCGCTTTGGCTTGCGACTCCAAGCGCTTTCCCCCCCGACCGGGTGATTCTTTCTGCGGCAAGCGGAAACCGGGATGGCGCCCCGCCCGAAGCCGGCCGTTACGGGCTATTTTCCTTAAAGGACGATTGGCCGGAACAGGGCGATCCGCCAGCCTTGGCCTCTGTTGATTGGAGCCCCGTTTTTGATGACCCTGACATGGTTGATGCCGAACCCGTCGCGGTGCGCCACCGGCATATTCCCCCTCAGGCGGAAAGCGCGGGCATTGTCGCCACGGTTCCCGATGCCGTTCGCCTTGAGGATGGGACGCGGTATGGCGGCCCGTTCGGTCATCTGTTCGCCACGGCGCTGGGAGGGCCGACGATGATGGCGGGCCTGCCCGGCCAAAGGGCGGATTCGGGCCAGGGGCCGATCCATGATTCACCGCCATCAGGATTGATCGATCACCTTCGCATCTATGCGGCGCGTCGCGACCGGTTTGATGATGCGGTTGTCCCGAGGATTCCGGGTGACTGGAGCCTCATCCTGAAATTGCCGGTGCGCGACGGTGCCAGTTCGGGCCGCATTCCCACCGATGCGCCGACGGTATTGGCGGGCTTCGGCCGGGATGGCAAGATCGTTGAGTGGGGGACGCATGCGAAAGACAACCGGGGAAGATCATCGCGGTTTTACGCCTTTGCCGGCGATCATTACAGCCTGGCGCAACCCCATGCCAGGCATTTCTGCGTCGGATGCCATGCCGGGCACAGCGGTTTGCCGCCGGAGGTCCATCAGCATGCCGAGCGACATACTGGCGGTGCATCACCATGAGTGAACGCTTGGATCCTTCCGGCACCGCCTGGGGAAAGTCGCTTTCCCCCGTTCAGGTTGTCGCTGTTCTGTCGGCCGCGGCGGGGATCGCGGCACTGGCCTACTGGTTGGCCATGCCCGCTTCCGTGAAAAACATCACCGGAACCGTCACCCGGGCCGGCAAACCGCTTGTCGCCACCGGCGAGGGTGAACGGTTGCATGTCATTTTCGTGCCCGAGGTGCGCCGGCCCGACGAGTTCCCCACCCGGGCCGAGTGCGACGCCGCCTCGGGCACTTTCCGGATTGGTGAAATCCGGCCGGGAAAGTACCGCCTGGCGGTTCATCTATTTGATGAACGGCACATGGACGCGCTTGGAAACAAGTTCGATCCGGGAAATTCACCCATCAGGGGCGATGTCGCCGCCAGCAACCAGGTGATCGACATCCACCTGCCGTAGATTCCCGAAACCGGATACGGCCGGTTGAAGCACAGCTTTTTCGAATCATTATTTGGTGTCGAGCTAATTTCACAAGCCTGAGAGCCCGCAGCGGAGTGAGCGGGGTCTATAGAAATTCACCCGATCACTCCGGAGCTTTTTTGAATCAACTCCATTGGCACTTTTGTTTTTCCGCGTTGTGAAACCGGCGCATCGATTCGAGACCCGCCCTAGAGCCAACTTCAAATAACTGACCTGCTCAAGACCCCGGCACCCGCCATCATTCTATTAGCCCTTTGATATCTCTGAGGCGTCGAACGGCGCGAGTGACCTCTGAACTGGCGCCAGATTGCTGAATGTCCGCGAGGGCCCCTCACTTCGTTCAGGGCTCCTAGGCATCGTCAGCCTTTGTCCGGCCTTCATATTGAGATCCATTCATCGCTTAGGAGCCCTGAACGAAGTGAGGGGCGAGTCGATCAAGGAACAACACCAGGAGCCATAGCAGAAACAAAAGAGCCCCAGTGGAGCCGAAGTAAATTGGGCATGTTACAATATGCTCGATTCGCATTTTTATCGGGATTGTCAATCTAACTCATCTATTTGAAGCCTGATCTAGAGCCAACTTCAAATAACTGACCTGCTCAAGACCCCGGCACCCGCCATCATTCTGTTAGCCCTTTCATGGCCCTGAAGCGTCGAACAGTGCGAGTGATCTCTCAACTGGCGCCAGATTGCTGAATGTCCGCGAGGCGCGAGTCGATCAAGGAACAAATACATGAGCCATAACAGAAACGAAAGAGCCCCGAACGCAGGCGCGTAGCGCCGGAGTGAGCGGGTCGATTCCGGATCCAAACCCGCTCATTCCGCCTTCGACAGCGTTCGGAGCTCTATTGGTTTGACTCACCGCACATTTGTGTTTGTTCTGTCAGCGTCAACAATTCAACTCACCCATTTGAAGCCCGATCTAGAACGAAGACGGGTCAAGCGGGGTGCTGCTGGTCGATTGGCAGTAAATCAGCCACATCGCGGGGTTCAGCGAATAGGAAACGGAACGCACCGAGCCGTCGCATTGCAAGGCTTGGAGGCCCCCGATGTGCGGCCCCCCGAAAATGAGGCCGCAGGTTACCACCCGCCCGTTGGGCTGGGGGGGCGTGACGGGATTGGTTCCGCTGCTGCCTTGGGCGAAGCAGATCGTGTCATTGTCCCAACCGTCGGTCCAGCCCTGGTCATCGTTGCAATCAGGGGCCGTGGAGGCCCGAAGTTGGTTGATGTATTTCTCTCCAATCAGAAGCGTGTTGGATGTGCCTTTTTGGATCTCGGCAAGCTTGACGGGGAAACCCGAGGGCTTGAGCGGCCCATCGAGGCTGTTGCTGGCCGCGTTGAAGGCGCTCCATGATCCCCATGAGCCGCCGTTGCCCACATAATCAGCCATGGCCCGCCGGCCGTTGGCCACCGACGACCAGGTGGACTGTGAGTACGGGAAGGAAGTGGGCCCGCGGACCGAGGGGCAATTGTAAGTCTTGATGGAGGTCGAGGCCACGGTGACATCTCCGCCTGGAGCCGTGCCCTGGGGTGTTTGGTAGAGCGCCGTCTGCTCGATGAACGGAAGAATCTGATAAGCCCACCCCCAGGTTTGCTTGTCGAAAGATGCGGGGGTGCCGCCGATCATCAGGCGGTCGGATGTCCAAGCCAGGCCCCCCGAGGGAAAGGCCCCGAAGGTGTCATGGTGGCCATGGAAGGCCAGCCCCATCTGCTTGAGATTGTTGGTGCAACTCATGCGGTTGGCCGCCTCACGCACCTTCTGGACGGCGGGCACCAGCAGGCCGATCAGCACCGCAATGATGGCGATGACAACCAGCAGCTCGATCAGGGTGAATCCGCCGCGCTTGGATCGTGACGACATATCAGGCCTCCCCAAGGAAATGAACAAATCAAAAAGGAAAGGAATGTCCGGGTGGGATCACGGATTGCCGCAATTCGCCTTCCGAGAGGGTGTAGACATCGGTCCTGCCCCGCAGGACATGCCGTTTGCCGCCATCACCCTTCTTTTCGTAGGCGACAACGGGAATGGCGGTGCCGGTTTCCTTCATCATTCGGAGTTCAACGCCCCAGACAATGACATACTTTTCCTTGTCGACGGGGGAGACAAGAAGTTGATCGGGCTTGCCCTGTTCCTTGAGGAACGGCCTCAGCTCCTTCTCGCTGGCGGGTGGCCTGTTGAGCTGGACGGTGGCGCGAAGGTAGGCGTCGCCGATCCTTTCCAGGTTTTTGGCAGAAGGGGAGTCAAGGCTTGGCGGTGGCGCCAAGCCGGAGCATCCGGCCGCCAAAAAAGAGCATGTAGGCGAAAATCACCGAAAGAAACAGCCGCACGGGGAGCATGACGAACTGTCCGGGAGTTGAAAAGAACGAATCTAATCCCGTTTCAAATCGCCGGCAAGTGTTGTGTTCAGTTGGGGTTATTCAGAGGCTTGACCAGTCGGGCCAAGCCTTTTGAGTTTTCCGGGACATTGTCGGCAGGAACAGCCGCGGGGACTCACTTGCCCAACGACTTCTCGATGAAGGCGAACAAGGCCGTGGTGCCGGGATCGCCGGGTTTGCCCAAGTCGGCGTTGATCCGGTTGTGGCTGGTCTCGCGACCGCCGTAAAGGGTTGCCGGTATACCGGCCGCCTTGAGCGTGTTGGCCAGCCTCAGCGCCTGGGCCGTGGTGTCGGGGTGATCGGCGACATGAATGATCAGGAAAGGGGGGATACCCTTGTCCTTGGCCACATGGATGACGGCCGAGAAATCCTTGTGCTTGGCCGGATCGTTGCCGAACTTGACCCGGTGCCCGAAGGTGGCCATCGGCAGGCCGTGGGTGCGCCAGCGGGTCTCGGCCACCTCGATGATCGCCGGAACATCGAAGGTGTCGCCGTCGACGGGCACGCATCCCTTGACGCAGGAAAGCGGCACGCCCTCGGCCTTGAGGTATCGGTCGTCGGTGCAGACGATGGCGGCGAGTTGGGCGCCCGCCGAATGCCCCATGATGAAGATCCGCGACGGATCACCGCCATGGGAAGCGATGTTTTCCCGCGTCCAGCGCACCGCCTTGGCGACATCGCGGATGATGGTTTCCATGTCCACCTTGGGCAGAAGCCGGTAGTTGGTCGAGACGAAGACGAAGCCTTTTTCGTTGAAGGCCTTGGGCTTGAGCTGCACCGAGGACTTGTCGCCCGTCTGCCAGCCGCCCCCGTGAATCCAGAAGACGACGGGAAGGTTCTTGGCGTCCTTGGGCGCGTGGACATCCAGCACCTGCCGTTCCACCGCGGGGTTGGCGTAGGGGATGTCCTTCTTCAGGTCCTGGCCACGCGAGAATGTCGCGGCGGCAAGGGCGATGGCGAGGCAGGCGAACCGGCTCATGGTGGTTTCTCCGTGGCGAATTTCGGCACGGGGAGTGTACCACCGGCGTGGGGCCAGTCCAACCGGCAGGCGTGTCAGGCGTTTTGGGAGGCGAGCAGGGCGCGCACTTCCGAGGCGCGGGTGGCGGCCAAAAGCGCCCGGGCCAGTTCATCGGCGGGCGCGCCCAGCCTCGAGGCCAGCACCTTGCGAACCTGCCGCAGCGAGCGGACCGGCACGCTGAGCCTGCTGGCGCCGAGCGAGGCCAGGGCGATCGCGCCGAGCGGGTCGGCGGCCATCTCGCCGCAGACGGTCACCGGCTTGCCGAGGGCGCTGGCCTCGCGGATCACGCCGTGGATGATGCGAAGCAGGCCGGGATGCAGGAAGTCGATGCCCACCCCCGCGACAGGATCGTCGCGGCTGACGCCGAGCGCCGAGGCGAAAAGGTCGTTGGTGCCCAGGGAAACAAAGTCGACGCGGGGCAGCCACTGGGGCAAAAGCGGCAGGGCGCCAGCGTTCTCGACCATGATCCCCAGCTCGACCGGGGTGTTGTCCGCGAGTCCCTCGCGGGCAAGCGAGGCGCGGGCTTCCGCGAGCGTCTCGCAGGCGAAGTCGAGCAGTTCGGTGGCGCTGACGAGGGGGATGAGCAGGCGGGCCGGCCCGGCTTCCGCGGCGCGGACGATCGCCCTGACCTGCTCGCGGAACAGGCGGCGCATGGGAGGGGAGTCCAGCACGAGCCTCCAGTCGAACCCCCGGGCGGACTGCCCGGGCAGGGCCATCGGGCCGGCCTTGTCGGGCCTCAGGTCGAAGGTGCGGATGCAGACGGGGCCGCCCCGCATGGCGAGGATGAGCTTGCGATAGATACGCTCCTGCTCATCCTCGGTGGGCACGGTGCGGCGCGCCAGGAAAAGAAACTCGCTGCGGAAAAGCCCGATGGCGCGCGCGCCCTCGTCCCAAGCCTGCGCCGCCTCGAAGAACAGGTTGACGGTCGCCTCCACGGCGGGGCCGGCGGGGGCGCCGGCGGGGGCGCCCGCCGGAATGGCTTCCACCGGTTCGGCGAAGAACGACTCCGAGTCGGCGGCCAGCGGGCTGGCCGCCTCCACCTTTCCGGCGGTGCCGTCGACGCGCAGCCATCGGCCCGGCGTCGCCAGCGAGGCGAAGTCGGCGACCTGCCCCACCATCGGCAACCCGAGCGAACGCGCCAATATCGCCGCGTGGCACTGCGGGCCGCCATGCTCCACCACCACTCCCGCCAGGCGCTTGCGGTCGACGGCGAAAAGTTCCAGGACCGATGCCTCCCTCAGCACCAGCACCAGCGGACTCCTCGAGTCGGTGGGCCCGCTGCGCCCGCCCTGCAGCCTCCAGAGCGTGCGAATGAACACATCCTTGATGTCGAAAATGCGTTCCTGCATCAGCGGCGCGGACACCTTCTGGAACGCCGCGACATACTGGTCGAGCGTGTCGAGCACCGACGCCTCGGCCGACAGGCCCGACCTCACGCGCGCCCGCAGGTCGCCCACCACCCCGTTGTCCTGCAGGATCATCCGCTGGGCCTGCAGGATGGCGCCGTGGTCCTCGCCCAGAAGTTCGGCGATGGCGCGCTCCTGGCTCACCAGTTCCTCGCGGGCCCCGGCGATGGCGTTGTCGAGCCTGACCATCTCCCGCTCGGGGCTCTCCGACTTCATCCCCAGAGCCTTGCGGTACTCGTCGAACCCGTCGATCACATAGGCGCGCCCGATTCCCGTTCCGGGGCTGAGCGCCTTGGCTTGCCAGGCGGTCGCCTCCCGGGCCGGCGCAGTGTCGTGCGCCGCGCTGCCCACCTGGTCGAGCCACCAGGCGTCCTGCACCAGCGATGAAAGCTGGGCCGCGACGGTCTTGAGCATCCTGACATCGTTGAGTCCGAAGTCGCGGTGCTCCACCGTCTGCACGACCAGAACGCCGCGCAGCGTGCCCGCCTCCAGGAGCGGCACTCCCACGAAAGTCCTGAACGGATCCTCGCCGGTCTCCTTGAAATACTTGAATCGCGGGTGGCGGGGGGCGTCCGTCTCCACCACGGGGGCCATCGTCTGGGCCACGAGGCCCGTGAGGCCTTCCGAGAAGCTCATGCGAACCCGGCCGATCCCCTCGGGATTCAGGCCGACCGTGGCCGCGAGCACCAGTTCCTCGCGCTGGGGATGGGCGATGTAAATCGAGCATACGGCGGTGCGGAAGCGCCGCTGCATCAACTCGCAGATGTTCTGGAATGTTTCCTGCCGGTTGTGCGAATGGGAAACGAGCTGGCTGACATCCTCGAGGGTGAGAAGCAGGTCGTGGTCGTTGTCCATCGAGACGGCCGGCAGCCGCGCGGGCGTTGCTTGTGGCACTCCGATACTCCCGGAATCGGTCGTGTGAACACGAGCGTCAAGTTGTGGGCGCAGCCGGGAGGGTGGCGAGTCGCCATTCATATTATCATATCGTGCGGTTCAGTCTTGTGGCAAGCGGCAGCAGTGGGGGTTGCATGGGGGCCCCTCCGTCGGGCAATCCGCGGATGGCGTTGCCGCCGCCTTGGACGGCCTTGCGGGCAGGCTCCAGCGCCGGTTGAGTTTGGCGGAGCGGCATTTCGGGCAAACGGCCTTTTCCGAGCCCATCACAAGCGTCTCAAAATCGGTCGAGCACGCCTCGCAGGTGTATTCCAACAGCGGCATGGCCAAGGATCCTCACGATTTCCTTCCACGAAGTCTTTCGCTGGCCTGGAGCAGTTGCTGGCGCTCGGCCTCCGTCAGGCTGGCCATTCCTTCTTTGGAAATTTTTTCCAGGAGGGAGTCGATGTCGGAAGGCAATGACCCGGGTGACGGTGAAATTCCTGGCCGGGCCGTTTCCGGCCTCGAAGGCTGAACGGCTTCCTCTCCCCGGTAAAGGGTCAGGCTCGGGGTGGTTCCTTTCCTTGGCCGCCTGGCCGGCCGGGCCCTGCGTGACCAAAGCAAAGGGATGGCGCCTTGCAAGGGCATGAAAAACATCGCGGCGCCCGCCGCCGCGCCCGCCAGGTGCATGTCCGAGGCCACCAGGCTGTCCGGCCGGCGCAGGTTCAACGCATCCAGGGCGAGGCTCACGGCCAGAAAAACCCATGCCTGCAGCGGCAACACGCCGAACAGCATCAACTGCTGGAAGGGGGCCCGCAGGATCGCCATGGCCAACACGGCGTTGACGCAACCGGAGGCGCCAATCACGCCGCGGCCTTCCGGCAGGAGGCCAATGGCCCGGGTCACCAGGTAAACAAGCGCCGGCACAACGATTCCCACGCCCAGAAAAACGATGAACCGCAAGCGTCCGAGGCGGTCTTCCAGGTCGGTCGCGAACCACCAGAAAGCCAAAAGGTTGAAAACGATGTGCATGGGGGTGGAGGGGTCGTGCAAAAAGGCGTGCGTGACCAGCGTCCACAGCCGACCCTGGCCGATGGCATGGGTACTCAGGCTCAGGTTGTCGATCATTCCGTTGCGGTCGGGGCTCACCAGTTCAAGGAAGAACATGATGCCGCAAATGGCCATGAATGCCTTGGTGACAAAATGTTCAGTGGGCATCGCCTCTTCGCGGAGCGATTCCCGCTGGTAGTCGCGATCCTGGAATCCCATGGCGGTCTCCGGCCTCCCCGCGGGCGGGAATCACCTGAATGACAAATCATAGCATCCCGCCATGCCGGGACTGCCGAGAAACGGCGCTTGCCGACCCGATCCCTTATCGAGCGAATGACCAGTTCCTACAAATAAACTGGAATTCACGATTTCTTCAAGGATCGTCGGCCCATGTCGTTTCGGGCGCTTCCGCCGTCATTATCCGAACCGCCGCGTCCCGACCCCATCTGCGCGGTCGTCGCCAGGCCTTCGGTGGCCGAAGCCCTCGCCGATTTGTCGGAATCTTGCAAGCGCAAGGTGAGCCTTGTGGAAATACGCTTTGATCGGCTGCGGGATTTGGCGGATCCCGGCGTGTTTACCAAGGCTTCAACCGTTCCTCTTCTGGCCACGGTCCGCCGCAAGGCCGATGGTGGGGCTTGGGAGGGAGATGAATCATCCCGGCTCGACCTTTTGCGCCGTGCGATTGGCGCGGGATTCTCCTGGGTCGACATCGAATCCGACGCGATCGGCTCGTTTCCCCGCCTTGGCGCCGAAAAACGGATCGTCTCATTCCACGATTGCCAGGGAGTGCCCGCCGACCTTGAGGCCCGATACCAGTCGATGGCTTCCGCCGATGCCGACACGATCAAGGTGGCATGCCTGACCCGGACTCCCGCCGAGTCCGCTCGAGTCCTGGGCCTGCTTGCCGGTGTTCCCAAGCCAACCGTGGCGTTTGGCATGGGGGAAGTCGGGCAGGCCGGACGGGTTGTCCAGCTCAAGCTGGGTGCCCCGTTCACTTACGCGGCCGTTTCGGCTGAAACCGCCGTGGCCCCCGGAATGTTGACGATCGCCCAACTGCAACTGAACTTCGGTGTCCGACGCGTCAACGCCTCAACCCGGCTTTTCGGTGTGGTGGGCGATCCCCTGGGGCACAGCCTCAGCCCGATGATCCACAACAACGCGCTTCGCAAGCTGGGCAACAACGACCTTTATGTCCCGTTCACCGTTCCCAAGGGAATGTTGGGCGAGTTCGTTTCGTCCCATGGCTTTTTGGGCATACGCGGATTGTCGGTCACCATCCCCCACAAGGAGGACGCGTGCCGGCTCGCGACGCGTCGGTCGGCCGAGGTCGAGGCGACCGGCTCGGCCAACACCCTGCTGTTTCATGGCGACGGCGTGATCGAAGCCCACAACACCGACTACGACGCGGTGCTCGACAGCGTCATGGGCGGTCTCAAGAACCATCCGGCGGGTTGGACGCTCAAGGACAAGCGGGTGCTGGTGCTGGGCGCCGGCGGTGTCGCCCGGTCGGTGGTGCATGGCCTTTCGTCCCGGGGGGCGCTCGTGCGCCTGACGGGCCGCACCCGCGAGAGGGCCGATGCCATCGCCTCGGCCATACCGTGCGAGGTGGTTGACTGGAACGCCCGGCATGCCGAACCGGTGGATGTGGTCGTGAACTGCACGCCGGTGGGAATGCACCCCCATGCCGGAGAATCGCCGCTGGAGGCCTCGTTCATCGCCGCGCCGATGGTGGTGATGGACACGATCTACAATCCGGAGAGCACGGCTCTGGTGCTGATGGCGCGCGAGCGCGGGGCGGTCGCCGTGACGGGCCTCGACATGTTCATTTCCCAGGCCGCGGCGCAGTTCAAGCTGTTCACGGGTGAAACGGCGCCCGCCGACCTGATGAGGCAGGTGGCCCGAAACGCCCTCGCTTCGCGGGTGTCCCGGCCGCAGGCCCAGGCGCCGCGTTGAGCCTGCCGATGCCCGTCACCATCGCCATCATCGGCCCCCGGGCCAGCGGCAAGACCACGGTCGCGCGCGCCTTGTCATTGGCGACGGGCCTCGCCACGGCCGACACCGATGCCATGGTCAGCGCCCTTCACGGGCCTATCCGCGAGCAATTCGCCAAGGACGGCGAGGCGGTGTTTCGCGAGCGGGAGGAGCAGGCCCTTCGCGAGGCGCTCGCCCGCGGAGGCGTGGTTTCCTGCGGCGGCGGCATCGTGACCCGCCGGACCAACCGCCTTCTCCTGGCCACCGTCCACACCGTTTTTCTTTCCGCGCCCATCGAGACCCTCGTGGCCCGGTTTCTCGCCGACCCATGCACGGCCGAGCAGCGCCCGCCCCTCTTCGCGGATGCCCCGGACAACCGGGAGGAGGCGGCCCGCGAGGAAACCCGCCGCGTGCTGTTGGCCCGGTTGCCGCTTTACCGCTCCTGCTGCCGCCAGGAAATCGATACCGGAAGCCTCGATGTCGCCTCGGTGGTGACCGCGATCACCTCGAGGTTGCCGGGGCGGCCATCGCCATGATCACCACGATCGCCTGGGCGGCATGGATTCTCGGGACCCTGGCTTTGGGCCTTTCGGCCGGAAGTTTCCTCAATGTCGCTTCGGTGCGGTTGCCTTACGAGAAGTCGATCCTGTGGCCGTCGTCGCGATGCGGTTCGTGCCTCAGGGGGCTTCCCTGGCATGCCAACCTGCCGATTGTCGGTTACCTGCGACTGCGGGGACGCTGCCATTGGTGCGGCGCCCGTTTTTCCATCCGCTACCTGATTGTCGAACTGGTCGCCGGGCTTGGCTTCACCGGCTTGTTCCTGCTGGAGGTGGTGGCCGATGTCCGTGGCGCGGGATGGTGGCGCGAGCATGGCCATTCGCTGCGCCATGGCGTGGTTCCGGTTGAGGCCTGGGCGACTTGGCTGGGCGAGGCCGTGCTGTTCTCGTTCCTGCTCACCGCCAGTATTTGCGATCTGGAGCATCAGGAAATCCCCCTGGAAATCACGATGACGGGACTCGCCGCCGGGCTGGCCTTCAGCATGGCCCTGCCGTGGCCTTACCCCGCGCGGCTGGCCGAGTTGAAAGCCGCCGAGGCGGCGCACCGGGCCGAACACCCGGCGATTTACCGCGCCGGGCGGCAGGTTCCCGCGGGTTTCCGCGCCGAGCCGGCCTTGGGATTTCCCGGGCTCCAACCGTGGCCGCTGGCTTGGCCGCTTCCGGCATGGCTGGCCCCGGGCACGGCCGTTTACGGGCTGGCCTCCGGCCTCGCCGGCGCCATCGCCGGGTCTGTCATTTGCCGCGCCATACGCGCCGTTTACGGCTTGGGCCGGGGGCGGGAAAGCCTGGGCCTGGGTGACAGCGACCTTCTCCTCATGGCGGGCGCGTTCACGGGATGGCAAGTCGTTGTGGTCGGCTTTTTCGCCTCGATCATTCCCGGATTGGTGTTGGGCGTCGGCTACCTGGCGATCCGGGGCACGCAGGCCCTGCCGTTCGGCCCCGCGCTGTCCGTCGGCGTGATGGCGACCTGGCTCGGCTGGCGCTGGATCGGCCCATCGGTGGCCGACCTCCTTTTCGACCCGGTCATCGGCGGATTGCTGGCGGTGGCGGGCCTGGGAGGCCTGCTGCTTTTGAGCCTCCTGCTGCGAATCACCCGTGGCGGCGAGGAAAGTTCCATGGCCTCGTTAGACTGATCGGTCTAGGCTGGGAGAATGAACCTCCTGTCGCGCTTGGCCGGACGCATGTCCGGGCTTCTTGTGGTCGTGGCGGCCTGCGTGGGCGGGTACCTCCTGATTCATTACCTTCCCAGCGCCGGCCCCAAGGCTATCAAGGACGCTTCCAAGGCGGCCGAGGAGGAGATCAGCGTGACCTTGTCCCCTGTCAAGGCGCGGGCCATCAGGCGCGCCGTGCGGGTGGTGGGCGGGTTGCAGGGCCAGGAGGAAGTGCTTCTTTCGGCGAAGGTGGAGGGGCGGATCAAGCGCCTCAGGCACGAGGTGGGGGACCAGGTGGCCTCGGGTGAGGTGATCCTGGAAATCGAGGACCGGGATTACAGGTTGCTGGTGGAGGAGGAACGGCGGGCGCTGGCGGTGGACCTGGCGAAGCTGGGAATCGAGAAGCCCCCCCAGGGGGAAATGGAACTCGGCCGCGTCCCGCTCGTGGAAAGGGCCCGCCGGCTTGAGGAAAACTCGCGGGCCAAGTCCGAGCGGGTCAGGCGCCTGGGCGGCGCCGCCACCCGCGAGGAGCAGCAAACATCCGAGACGGAGGCGCAGGTGGCGCGGAGCAACCTCGATGCCGCCTACCTCGACGCCCGGGCATTGTTGGCCTCGGTGAGGCAGCGGCAGGCCCTTTTGGAAACGCGGGAGCAAAAGCTGCGCGACACCCAGGTCATGGTGGATCCGCTATCGCCTGCCCGGGCCGCCGCGGCCGGGCTGGGAGCCATTGGAAGGACCGAGAAATGGGTGGTGGCGCAGAGGATGGTGTCGGAGGGCGAACTGGCCCGCATCGGCACGCCCCTGGTGCGCGTGGTGCTCGACGACCCCCTCAAGCTGCAGGCGGCGCTGCCGGAGCGCGAATCGAACAAGGTGAGGGTGGGGCAGGCTGTCGAGGTGGCGGTGGAGGCCTGGCCCGGGAGGAAGTTCGCAGGCACGGTCTCGCGCGTGAATCCGACGGTGGATCCCGCGAGCCGGACCTTCTTCGTCGAGGTGCAGTTGCCCAATCCCGCCCGGGACCTGAGGGCCGGAATGTTCGCGCGCGGCGAAATCGTGGTGGGCGCCGGTGAAGGCGCCTTGACCGTGCCGGAGGAGGCGCTGGCCAGCTTCGCGGGAGTGGTGCGCCTGTTCGTGGCCGAGGGGGGCAGGGCAAGGGCGCTGGAGGTGACGATGGGCGAGCGGGGAAGCGGCCCCGGACCCGTCGCCTGGGTGGAGGTGGTTCCTGCCAAGGGAGGCAGGCTGGCCGCGGGCGACATGGTGGTGGCGAGCGGGCTGGCCCGCATCTCCGACGGCGCCGCCATCCGCGCCCGGGGGAGCGATTAATCCCATGGCGATCTGGGATGTCTGCATCAGGCGGCCGGTCTTCACCGCCATGCTCCTGGCGGCGCCTCTCGTCTTCGGCATGGTCTGCTACTCCCGGCTCGGCGTGGACCTCTTTCCCAATGTCGATGTCCCCGTGGTCGCCGTCTCCACAGTCCTCCGCGGGGCCAGCGTCGAGGAGATGGAGAGCACCGTCACCAAGCCGCTCGAGGAGATCTGCAACACCGTCTCGGGCATCGACGAGCTGAGGTCGACGACGCGCGAGGGCTTCAGCCAGATCATCATCCAGTTCGTGCTGGAGAAGAACGGGGCCACCGCGGCGCAGGAGGTGGAATCGAAGGTCAGGAGCATCCTGTCCCAGTTGCCCGAGGGCACCCAGACGCCGATCATCGACCGGTTCGACCTCGACGCCTCCCCGGTGCTGTCGATCGCGCTGTCGGGCCGCCGCGACCCGCGGGAGGTGACCGAGCTGGCGCGCAAGTCGCTCAAGGAGGACCTCGAGTCGCTTCCGGGAGTCGGCCGGGTCGTCGTGACGGGCGGCCGGGCGCGGGCCATCCAGGTCGAGGTGGATCCCGAGAGGCTGCTCAAGTACGAGGGGCTTGGCATCACCGACATCCGCCGGGTGCTGGCCGGGGAGACCCAGGAGTTGCCCGGCGGCCGGGTGGAACAGGGCACCGCGGAAATCGGCCTGCGCACGATGGGGCGCGTCGCCCGTCCCGAAGACCTGCTCAAGCTCATCATCGCCAACAGGTCGGGCCAGCCGATCCGCCTCGAGGATGTCGCGACCGTCGCCGACTCGGTGGAGGAGCCAAGGAGCTCGGCGAGGCTTCACAGGGTGGGGGAATCCGATCCCGCGAGGCCGGGCGATCCGGCGGTCACGCTGCTGGTCCAGCGGCAATCGCGCGCCAACATCGTCAAGGTGGTCGACACGGTGCTCAGGCGCGTTGAGGAACTCAAGGCGATCCTGCCTCCCGATGTGAAGCTGGCCATCGTGCGCGACCAGTCCCGGTTCATCAAGAAATCGTTCCAGGAACTGAGGCTGCACTGCCTCATGGCGGCGCTTCTCGTGAGCCTCACCGTGCTGCTGTTCATCCGCGACTGGCGCACCACCGTGATCGCCACGCTTTCCATCCCGCTTTCGATCATCGCCACCTTCGCCTTCATGGAATGGATGGACTTCACCCTCAACAACATCACGATGCTCGGGCTGATTCTGGCCGTGGGCATCGTCATCGACGACGCCGTGGTGGTGCACGAGAACATCTTCCGCCACATGGAGGAGATGGGGAAACCCCCGATGAAGGCCGCCGGCGACGCCACCGCCGAGATCGCGCAGGCCGTGGTCGCCACGACCTTGTCGCTCCTGGTGATCTTCATGCCGATCGCCTTCATGAACGGCAGGGTCGGCCGGTTCTTCAGCAGCTTCGGCATGGTGATCGCCTTCTCCATTTTCATGAGCATGATCGTCTCGTTCACGATGACGCCGATGCTCTGCTCCCGCTTCCTGCTGCCCGAGACGCATGGCGCCCGGAGCAAGTCGGGCCTTGTCTGGAGGATTGTGGAGAAGACCTACCTGGGCATCCTGGCCTGGGCTCTGGGGAGGCGATGGGTGGTGGTCGTGTTGTCGGTGGCGCTGATGGCCGCCACGCCGGCGTTGTTCGGCAAGGTGGGCAAGGAATTCGTGCCGCGCGACGACCAGAGCGAGTTCGAGGTGGTCGCCACATTGCCCGAGGGGTGGTCGCTCGAACGAGTCGAGCGCCTCATGGTCGACCTGGAGTCGAGGCTGCGCAAACTTCCGGGGGTTCGTTTCACCTTCCTCCAGGTAGGAGACACCGGCGGCCGCGAGGGCAAGGCGCAGGGAAATGTCTCCACGGCCTCGGTCTATGTGAGGCTTTCGGAACTCGAGGAGCGCGACTTCAGCCAGTTCGATGTCATGAACGAGGCCCGCTCCCTTGTCTCGGATTATCCCGACCTCCGCGCCGCCGTGCAGGATGTCTCGGCGTTCAACGGCACCGGTTTCCGGCAGGTGATGATCGACTTCAACATGCGCGGACCCGACATGCTCAGGCTCAAGGACTATTCCGACGAGCTGGCCCGCTGGATGCGCGAACAGGGGTATTTCGTGGATGTCGACACCTCGCTGTCGCTGAGGAAGCCCGAATTGAGGATCATTCCGGACCGGGAAAGGGCCAGCGAGCTGGGCGTGACGGTCGAGTCGATCGCCCAGGCGGCGGGCCTGCTCGTGGGCGGGGAGATCGTGGCCCGCTACAAGGAGGCCGACGAGCAGTACGATGTGTGGCTTCGGGCGCGCCCCGAGTCGAGGCAGGACCGGGCGACGCTCGAGCAGCTTTCGGTGCCCTCGGCGCGCCCCGGCGCCGGCCCCGTGAGGCTCGCCAGCGTGGCGCGCTTCGAGTACGCGATGGGCCCGCAGTCGATCGACCGTTTCTCCCGCCAGAGGCAGGTGGTGATATCCGCGAACCTCGAGGGCGTGGCCCTGGGCGAGGCCGTCTCCGCGCTCACCGCCAAGGTGAAGTCGCTCGACCTTCCCGCCGACTACCGCTGGGAGTTCATCGGTCGGGCCAAGCTGCTGGCGGAGCAGGGGAACAGCTTCGCCATCGCCTTCATCCTGAGCGTGGTGTTCATGTACATGGTGCTGGCGGGGCAGTTCGAGAGCTTCCTGCACCCCGTCACCATCATGCTGTCGCTGCCGCTCACCATTCCGTTCGCGGTGTTTTCGCTGGTGGTCCTCAGGACCAGCCTCGACATCTACGCGACATTCGGGATGTTCATGCTGTTCGGGATCGTCAAGAAGAACGGCATCCTGCAGGTGGACGCGGCGAACCAGGCGCGGGCGCGCGGGATGGGGCGCGACGAGGCGATTCTGGAAGCCAACCGCAGCCGGCTTCGCCCGATCCTGATGACAACGGTGATGCTCGTCGCTGCCATGTTGCCGATGGCCATGGGAGAAGGGCCCGGCGCCGCCAGCCGGGCGGGCATGGCCAAGCTCATCATGGGCGGGCAGGCCTTGTCGCTGCTGCTCACCCTGCTCATTGTTCCCGTCGTCTCGACTTTCTGGGATGATGTCGGTTCGTGGTGGGCGCGCCGGAGGGCCCGTCCCGTGGTGGAGACGGCATGAAGGACCTCGTGATCCTCGATTACGGCATGGGAAACCTGCGGAGCGTGCAGAAGGCGTTCGCGCATGTCGGGTGCGAGGCGGCGATCACGGCGGATCCCGACCGCGCGGCGCGGGCCACGCACCTGGTGCTTCCCGGCGTGGGCGCGTTCGGCGACGCCATCAAGGCCCTGAGGGGCTCGGGGCTCGACCAGCCGATCATGGCCCACCTGAACGCCGACAGGCCATTTTTGGGCATATGCCTGGGTTTGCATCTGCTGTTTGAAAGGGGCCTTGAGGATGGCGACCACCGCGGCCTCGGCTGGTTCGGCGGCGAGGTCGTCCGCTTTCCCGACCGCGCGGGCCTCATCGTGCCCCACATGGGTTGGAACACGGTGGCCCATGGCCCGGCGCCCGGCGAGGTTTTTGGCTCCGTGGCCGAGGGAACCCATTTTTATTTTGTCCACTCCTACCACGCGCGGCCCGCGGAACCTGTCTCGGCGCTCACATGCGACTATGGCGACGGCTTCGTCGCCGCGGTGAGCCGGGGCCGATGCCATGCCGCCCAATTCCATCCCGAGAAGAGCCAGGCGGCAGGCCTCGCGCTGCTCGCGCTCTTCTGTGGCCTGAAGGCCTGAAGGCAAGCCAAGCCATGCAGATTTACCCCGCCATCGACATCCGCGCCGGCAACTGCGTGCGGCTTCACCAAGGCGACTACGCCAAGGAAACGGTTTACGGCGAGGACCCCGCCGCCATGGCCCGCCACTGGATCTCCCAGGGGGCCACATGGCTCCACCTGGTGGACCTCGATGGTGCCCGGGCCGGCGAACCGGTCAACACCTCCGCCATTGGCAAAATCATCGCCGCGGCGGGCGGCGTTCCCTGCCAAGTGGGGGGCGGCCTTCGTTCCGAGCGCCACATCGCCGACACCCTGGCCATGGGCGCGCGCCGCGTGATATTGGGAACCAGGGCGCTCGACGACCCCGCCTGGGCCGAGCAAATGACGCGCGCCCACCCCGGGCGGATCGTGCTGGGCCTCGATGCCCGCGATGGCATGGTGGCGACGCAGGGGTGGCTCACCTCGTCGGCACTTTCGGTTTCGGAGGTCCTGCGCCGGGTTGCCGATTGGCCACTGGCGGCCATCGTGTTCACCGACATCAGCCGGGACGGAACCCTCTCCGGATGCAATGTTCCCGCCACCCGCGCCGTCGCTGAGCAGTCCCGGGTCGAGGTGATCGCCTCGGGCGGCATCGGCACCATGGCCGACATTCTCGCCGTTCGCGACGCGGATTTGCCCGGTTGCATTGTGGGCCGGGCGCTTTACGACGGGCGGGTGGACCTGGCGGAGGCCATCAAGTCTTGTGGCTGACGGAGCCATCTCGTCCAGGTCACTGGCTCTCAACACGATTTCATCATTTCTTCACGATTTTTTAGCCGGACCTTCACGGAGGCCATTGGCCGCTTGGTTAACCTTGGCATCGATGACTTTGAAAGTCGTCTTAAGCCATCATTCACCAAGGGGCATGACATGTCGTTCCGGAAACCAGAAAGCAGGTCCGCCTTCACGCTGATCGAATTGCTGGTTGTGATTGCCATCATCGCCGTGCTGATCGGCCTTTTGGTGCCCGCCGTGCAGAAGGTGCGCGAGGCCGCCAACCGCATGAGTTGCACCAACAACATGAAGCAGTTCGGCCTGGCGCTTCACAACTACGCCAACCAGAACAACAACGCGTTCCCTGCCAGCCGGGTGAACGGGCCCACTGGCCAATCCAAGTGGCGGTCATGGACGCCCTTGGCCTTGGCATATGTCGAACAGGAAAGCGTCGCCAAGCTTTGGAACAATACCGTCAACTGGCGGACGGCGCCGAACTTGGCCACCTCTCAGACGGTTTTCAAGCTCTTCAAGTGCCCCAGTGCCCCGGATGCCCGTAAGCCCTCAGGTTTGGTCACTCCCAATGTCGTCTTCGGCCCGGGTGATTACGGATCCGTCAACGCGATCAGGCGGCGTTTCTACACGGCGAACAATGTTCCAAACTTCCCCGTGGCCGGAACGGCCGCTGGCGATGAGGCCATGGGCCTTCTCCAAAAAGACATTAATACTCCCATCGCCGCGGTCCTTGATGGCCTGAGCAACACGATGATGATCGCCGAGGATGCCGGCAGGCCCAACCTGTACCAGAAGGGCAGAGACATTGGTTCCATCACCGCCGATGGCCATGGCTGGGCCGACCCCGACTGCGGATTCAGCGTTGATGGCGTGCAGGCCAACTTAACAACCACCGGTGGCACCTGCATCATCAATTGCACCAACGACAGCGAGTTTTACTCGTTCCATTCCGGCGGCATGAACACCTGCATGGGAGACGGATCAGTTCGATTTATCCGCGAGTCGATCGCCGCCGCGACGCTTGCCGCGCTTGTCACCGCCAATGCGGGTGACATTCCCGGCGATAATTGATCCCGCGGAAAGAGTCCCCTTTCACAGGGTCCGCCGTTGGCGTGCCCTTTTTGCTTACGGACCTTCCATCGGTTGGGCGGCTGGAATGACAAGCCGGATGTTCCTGGTATTGATGGCGCTGTCGATGGCGCTTCCGCCCTTGCGTGCGCAGGTTGAATTGATTGGAACGGGTACTCTTCCGGGAAACCTGCGTGACTTGTCCAACCTCAAGGGCAAGGATGGCCTGGGTGTTCCAGCCAATCGGCTTGGCGGCATGGGCTCGGCCATCGATTACACCGGCAATGGCAATACCTACATATTGGCTTCGGACCGCGGACCGGGCGATGGCGCCTCCGATTACCGCTGCCGGGTTCACCGCATGGAAATCGTGGTGAAGCCGGGGGCCATGGAACCGGTTTCCATCAAGCTGCTTTCGACAACTTTATTGTCGGGCCCGGGCGGCGTTCCGCTCACCGGATCCAAAAAGCCCGGCCCTGCCCGCTTTGATCCCGAGGGAATCAGGGTGGGCCCGGCGGGGCGCTTCTTCATTTCCGATGAGTATGGCCCTGTGGTCGCCGAGTTTTCCCCCAACGGCGAAATGCTCCGCAAGTTTCCCTTGCCAGCCCGCTTCCTGCCCGAAAAGGTCGCGGAATCGCCCATGGGCGAACTGCCGCCCGCCAGCAACCGGGGCCGGCAACCCAACCGCGGCATGGAAGGGTTGGCCATCTCGGCTGACGGCAAGACGCTCTACGGCATTATGCAAAGCCCCCTCATTCAGGATGGCGCTCTGGATCCCACGGGCAAGCGAGTCGGCCTTCTGTGCCGATTGGCCGCGATCGACATCCGGTCGGGTTCGTCCCGGGAATTCGCCTATCGGCTCGATGAGCCATCGCACGGGGTCAATGAGATCCTGGCGGCGGGGGCCGATTCGTTCCTGGTGATCGAGAGGGACGGTCTTGGCGGCAACGAGGCGAAAGCCAAGAAGATTTTCCTCGCCAATATAACGGGGGCGACGGATGTTTCAGGAGTGGACTCGCTTCCCGGCGGGAACATCCCGGCGGAAATCAAGCCGATGAAAAAGCGAATTTTGATCGACCTGCTCGATCCCCGATACCGCCTTGCCGGGCCGTCGTTTCCTGAAAAAATCGAGGGCCTCGCCTTCGGTCGCGACCTTCCCGACGGCAGGAAACTGCTGCTCCTCACGGCGGACAACGATTTTGTCGCCGAGGTGCCGTTCCGGGTGTACGCGTTCGCGGTGCCACCCGGAGTGCTGGAGTGAGGCGAAGCACTCGATGATTAAAATCGTTGCCATCGATATCAGTTTTCACAATAATATCACCATATATTTATTTGAATGTTATGCAGACAGATCGGGCTTCAATTCGGTAAACTGCAAAGAACGATCATGATTCAGAATCAATACGAACCCCCCAGCGGAGCCGGAGGTGTGGTGAGGGGAACTTATTTATACCAAACTTCAAATAACTGACCTGCTCAAGACCCCGGCACCCGCCATCATTCTGTTAGCCCTTTCATGCCCCTGAAGCGTCGAACGACGCGAGTGACCTCTAAACTAGCGCCATATTGTTGAATGTCCGCGAGGGCCCCTCACTTCGTTCAGGGCTCCTAAGCATCGTCAGCCTTTGTCTGGCCTTCATATTGAGATCTGCTCATCGCTTAGGAGCCCCCAGCGAAGTGAGGGGCGAGTCGATCAAGGAACAACACCAGGAGCCATAGCGGAAACAAAAGAGCCCCAGTGGAGCCAAATTAAGTGGAGCGTCTTAAAATATAATCGATTTGCATTTTTATCGGAATTATTAATCCGACTCATCTATTTAAAGCCCGATCTCAATTCACCCACTCACTCCGGTGCTTCGCACCTCCGTTCGTGGCTCTTTTTAATATATCTAAATGTCCTTTTATTAAGACTGTAAATATACTTTAAATATTTGCTAAAGGCTATAAGGGGAAAGTGTGTCGCCGGTCGTCAGGAATCGCTTGTCTTTTCCCTCAGCCTGTAGCCCACGCCGCGGACAGTCTCGACATACTCCACCTCGCCCATCTTGCGGCGAAGCGTCTTGATGTGGACATCGATCGTGCGTTCCAGCACCACCGCGCCCTCGCCGATGGAACCGTCCATGAGTTGCTGGCGCGTGAATGCCCGGCCCGGTTGCTTGAGCATCGTCTCCAGAAGGCGGAACTCGGTGGGGGTGAGGTCGAGTTCGCGGTTCTCGACATACGCGCGGTGGCGGGTGCGGTCGATCCGGATGCAACCATGAACCACCTCGTCACGGGTTTCGACTCCCGTTTCGGCGCGCCGCTTGACAGCCTTGATGCGCTGCATCAAAACCTTCACGCTGAACGGCTTGGTCACATAGTCGTCGGCGCCCATCGACAGGCCCGTCACCTGGTCGATTTCCTCCGACTTGGCGGTGAGGATGATGATCGGGATCTCGCGCGTTTTCTCATGGGCGCGCAATTCCCGCAGGACATCGATGCCTGACATCGTCGGCAGCATGATGTCGAGGATGACGAGGTCGTGGGGCTTGGCACGCGCCGCGTCGATCCCCTCCTGCCCGTCGTGGGCCACCGAGACCTCGTAGCCCTCGCGGCGAAGGTTGTAACCCAGCACATCGGCAAGCGCCTTTTCATCCTCGATGAGGAGGATCTTGTGCGGATTTGCCGGGGAGGGGGAGGTTGGCGTGGCGCTCATGAGGTGGACCTCAGTGACCGGTTTCGTGACCTGCCCAACGATTGGGCGCGGTCCGTGTGGCGGACGATTTCGCCCTCGACCAGGTAGCAGACATCCTCGGCGATGTTGGTCGCGTGGTCGGCGATGCGCTCGATGCAGCGGATCACCGAGAACAGCGAAAGGTTCTCCTCGAGTTGCGCGGGGTTGGTCCTCATCTGGTTCAGGATGTGGGCGATCAGCCGGTTGTTCAGCTCGTTGACACCATCGTCCATCCGGATGATCCGCCGCGCCATCTCGGCATCCACGCCGATGAACGCTTCCAGCGACTGCTTCACCATGGAGATGGAAAGGTCGGTCATGCCGATGATGTCGTCCGGGATGGCCAGGGGCGGCCTCGAGGCGAGATGGACCGCCCGCTCGGCGATCTCCTCCGCGAGGTCACCCATGCGTTCCAGGTCGACGACGATCATCATCGCCGAGGCGATCAGGCGCAGGTCGACCGCCACGGGTTGGTGCAGCGCCAGCACCTTGAGGCATTCCTCGTCGATGTGGTTTTCCTCGGCGTCGATCGCCTTGTCGCCGTCGATGACGGCCTTGGCCAGGTCGGCATCCCGTTCCGTCAGCGCGCGGATGGACTTGTAGATGGCGGTTTCAACAAGGCCCGCCAGGCCTTGGAGGTCCTGGCGGATGGCGTCGAGGTCGCGTCGCAGGTGAATCGACATGGATCATCCAAACCGGCCGGTGATGTAGTCTTCCGTCTGCTTGATCTTGGGCCGGGTGTAAATCTCGTTGGTGGGGCCCGACTCGACGAGCCTGCCCTCGAAGAAGAACGCGGTCTGGTCGGACACCCTGGCCGCCTGCTGCATGTTGTGGGTGACGATGACGATCGTGTAGTTCACCTTGAGCTCGAAGATGAGGTCCTCGATGCGGGAGGTGGATGCCGGGTCGAGCGCGCTTGCCGGTTCGTCGAGCAGGAGCACTTCGGGGTCGGTGGCCAGCGCGCGGGCGATGCAAAGCCTCTGGGCCTGTCCGCCGGAAAGGGCCAGGGCGGATTCATCGAGCCTGTCCTTCACCTCGTTCCACAAGGCGGCGCGGGTGAGGCTGCGCTCGCAGATCTGCGCGAGCTTGGCCCGGTCGTTCAGGCCGGCGACGCGCGGGCCGTAGACGACATTCTCGAAGATCGACTTGGGGAACGGGTTGGATTTCTGGAAAACGGTGCCGACCCTTCTCCGCAAATGGACCAGGTCGCAGTCGCGGCGATTGACATCCACCCCGTCGAGCAGGATCGTGCCTTCCCGGCGAACTCCCTCGACGAAGTCGATCATGCGGTTGAGGGTGCTGAGGAATGTGGACTTGCCGCAGCCCGAAGGCCCGATCAGGGCCATGACCGAGCGTTCGGGCACCTCGAGGCTGATGTCAAAGAGCGCCTGCTTGTGTCCGTACCAGAGAGAAAGGTTGCGAACGGAAAACTTCGAGGCGCGGTGGCCAGTGGGGGCCTGTTCCTGCTGGTTCCCGTACCGTTCCGACATGATGGCGGAAAACGCGGGAGCGACACCTTGGGTCATGATGCTGGCCGCCTGAGACCTGGTTGGGCAATTCTGTTTTACAACAATAATGAGTGGAAACGATGAAGACATGAAGAGGACTGGCTGAAATTCAGCTTTGAATGGCGGCTTTCAGCCGCCACCGCTTGGGCGGCGGAACAGTCCTGATATCGTGATATCTGCAAGGGTATCCGCGAGAACCAACCATGAAAGCGCCCATCGACTGGCCCGTTCCCCGTCCGGGTAGGCCAATCACCGGAATATCGGCCGTTTTATTGCCCTTTCGGCCGGGTGGAACGATCGACTGGGAAGGTTTTGCCTCGCTTGTCGAACAAACGGTGAAGGCCGGCCTGGTGCCTGCCGTGAACATGGATACGGGCTTCGGCCCGTTCCTTTCCACAGTCGAGAAGAATCAGGCCCTCGATATTGTCTCGCAACTTAAAGTTCCGAAAGGCTTTGCGGCGGGTGCCGTGGTTCCGGACCAGCCTGGAGACCCGTTCAATCCCACGGCATATGCGGATGCGATGGCCGCGATCGAGGCCAGGGGCGGCATTCCGGTCATCATGCAGTCGTATGGCCTGACCGCGTTACCAGGCGAAGAACTGCTGGCCGCCTACCGGTCGCTGGCATCAAGGGTGAGGGCCTTTTACGCGTTCGAGTTGGGCCAGCAGTTTGCCCCGTTTGGGCGAATTTACTCGCTTGAAACCTACAAGGCCCTCATGGAGATTCCCAACTGCCTGGGGGCGAAGCATTCCTCGCTCGACCGCGTTCAGGAGTGGCAAAGGCTGGCCCTGCGCGACGCCACCAGGCCCGATTTCCTCGTCCTCACGGGGAACGACCTGGCGATCGACATGGTGATGTACGGCAGCGATTACCTGCTGGGGCTATCCGCCTTCGCTCCCGAGCATTTCGCGATGAGGGACCGGTGGTGGCGCGACCGGGACCCGCGTTTCTTCGCCCTCAACGACCTGCTGCAGTACTTGGGTTCGTTCGGGTTCAGGCATCCCGTGCCGGCGTACAAGCATTCCGCCGCCCAATTCCTCAAGCTCAGGGAACGCATCGCCTGCGACGAGACTCATCCGAGGTCGGCCGGCAGGCCGGAGGCCGATATCGCGGTGCTGGAACTGATCGCCGGGGAATTGGACAGGTCGTTCCCGCTGGAGGGCATGCGATGAGTTTCCGTCGTCTCGGAGGGCTTGATGGCGTTGCCGAATTCCAAGCCGCCTGCGCCGATGCCGGGGCGCGCCTTCCCATCGACCCTGTCGTTGAACCATCCGGTCCCCTGGCCACGGGCTTCGAGGTTCAGGGCAGGCGGGTGGGCAACCGCTTCGCCATCCTGCCGATGGAAGGCTGGGACGGCACCGAACTTGGCGGCCCGACCGACCTGACACGGAGAAGATGGGCGCGCTTTGGCGCGGGAGGCGCCAAGCTCATCTGGGGCGGGGAGGCGTTCGCCGTCAGGCACGACGGGCGGGCGAACCCGAACCAGTTGGTGATCAATGAAACCAATCTCGCTGAAATTGCCGCCCTGCGACAATTGCTGGTGGATGAACATTTCAAGGCGCGGGGCAACACGGCCGACCTGCTGATCGGAATGCAGTTGACACATTCGGGAAGATGGGCCCGACCCAACCGGAAGGACACCCTCGAGCCCCTTGTCGCCTACCATCATCCCAACCTCGACGCCAGGCATGCCAACCAACCCGGGCGCGTGCTCACCGACGATGAGATCGATTTCCTGGTGGACGACTTCGTCCGCGCGGGCGTCCTCGCCGCCAAGGCCGGCTTCGATTTCGTCGACATCAAGCATTGCCATGGCTACCTCGGGCATGAGTTGCTCAGCGCCATCGGCAGGCCCGGCAAGTATGGCGGCAGCCTCGAGAACAGGGCCCGCTTCCTGACCGCGGTCGCGCAAGGCCTCAGGGCCGAGGCTCCGGGCTTGCTGCTGGGAATGCGGCTGAGCATTTATGACTCCGTCCCCTTCCACAAAGGCGCCGATGGCACCGGCGTGCCCGAACCGCATTCCGGCGCCTCGTACGGCTTCGCCTTCGGTGGCGACGGCACGGGCACGGGTTTCGCGCTTGAGGAACCCGCCGCCTTTCTCCGCATGGCCCGAGACTGCGGCGTTTCGATGATATGCACCACCGCCGGAAGCCCGTATTACACACCCCATTTGCAGAGGCCGGCGGCCGTCCCGCCCAGCGACGGATATCTTCCGCCGGAGGATCCCCTCGTGGGCGTGGCCCGGCAGGTCGAGGCGACTGCTTGGCTCAAGTCCCATGTACCGGGATTGGCATGGGTCGGATCGGGCTACACCTACCTGCAGGAGTGGATGGGCCTGGTGGGGCAGGCTGCGGTGAGGCGCGGCATGGTTGACTCGGTCGGCCTCGGGCGGATGGCCCTGAGCTATCCGGACCTGCCCGCCGACCTGCTGGAAGGCCAGCCCTTCGACCGCAAGAAGGTCTGCCGGACCTTCTCCGACTGCACCTCCGCGCCCCGGCGCGGGATGGTGTCGGGCTGTTATCCGCTGGATCCGCTTTACAGGGAAAGGCCCGAGGCCCTGGTGCTGCGGCAGGCCCGCCAGCGACCGGCCTAGGCGTATTCCATTTTGGTTCGCCTGGAATACACGGATTCCCACGGCGCCAATGCGGTGAACCTCCCCGGCGGGGCCATGGGCGGAAGGACGGGCTTGGCAAACAAAATCCGGCGCGCGGCCGCGTTCCATGGGGCGTGGCGCGGTCGGGCTGGGCCAGCCAGGGAAAAGAGCGATACACCGATCCGTTATGGATTTCTTTGAACGGGCCCGGGGCGCGCCCCCGGCCAGCGGGGCGGTGCCGCCACGAAAACGCCGACCAACGCGATGCCGAAGGCGGCATAGTAAGGCAGCATGTCGGCGATCGTCTTGCCGCGGAACAGGAACGCGTTGTGCGCCGCCCGCGCCGCCCAGGGTTCGTCCTCCACTTCATGGAGTTCCTTGCCGTCCATCGCCCTGAGGTCGCGTTCCCAGGTGGTGAGGGGGCATTCGACGCCCAGGACGGTCTCCCCCAGCACGAACAGGATGAACAGCAGGTGGATCGTCCGGAACCAGAAGCCGCGGGCGAACGGGGCCCCGATGGCAAGGCCCAGCAGGGTCGCGGGCAGGGCCAGCACCGCCCAGGCCACCATCAGGAAGTGGAGGACGGTGACGATATTGGCCCAGGCCGACGCCGACATCTCAGAACAGCACCGGCTTGCCCAGCAGCCTGCGGATGACGGAGAACTGTCCGCCATGCATCGCGTCATGCTGGGTGAGCAGGGCGAGGAGGTTTCCGTGCGTGGGCGCCTTGCCCTTGAGCCGGCTTTCGGTCGGCTTGTCGAGCGCGGCGCCGTCGAGCCTGGCCAAGCCGGCCAGCGTGGCCTCGCGGGTGGCCTTGAACAGGGCCTCGTATTCGGCGCGCGTGAGCCAACCTGAGGCGTCGGACGAGGTGGCGCGGTCCTTGCCATGGGCCTCGGCAAAGCCGGCGGGCAGCTCGGGGTACGAAAAGCCCGGAATCTCCCCGCAGATGAACCGTTCGGACAGGATCAGGTGCCCGACCTGCCAGGCGGCGTGGTTGGCGCCCGCCACGGGGCGCTTCAGCAACTCGGCATCGGAAAAATCGGCCAGGTACCCGAGCGTGGCGTCGCGCGAGGAGGACAAGAGCGAGGAAAGCAGGGAAACGGCATTCATGGTGGCAACTCCGATCAGGGAAAGGAAAGCAAGCCAATCAAAACTGGCTGAGGCCCGGCGGACATCACCAGAGCCAGCCCTTCATCACGGCCAACTGGTCCGTCCGGGTCATGTTGAACTGGAGCGGGGTGACCGTGATGAGGCGTTCCGCTAGGCCGGTGACATCCGTGTCGGGAACCGGGCTGTGGCAGGTGAAGTCGGGCCCGATCCAGAAGTACACCCGGCCTCGGGGGTCGGTGCGCTTGTCGTACCACTCGGTGTAGCTGGCGGTGTTCTGGGGCAGGACGGCCACCCCCTTGGGTTCGCCTCTTGAAAGGTCGGGTATGTTGATGTTGAAGAGGCTGCCTTCCTCGGTGCATTGTTCCACGATGCGGCCGACTACGGCGCGGGCGTGGCGCGCCCCTTCCGCGTAGTCGGGCCGGCCCGAGGGAGGCATTTCCAGCGAACAGGCGATGCTGGTCCGCTTGAAGAAGCTGCCCTCGATCGCCGCCCCCACGGTGCCCGAATACAGCACATTGATGCCGGCGTTGGAACCGGCGTTGAGGCCGCTGACGATCAGGTCGGGCTGCCAGGGAAGCAGCATCCTGAGCGCCAGCTTGACGCAGTCGGCGGGGCGCCCCTCCACGGCCCATCCCAGCAGGCCGTTGTTCTCGTCCGCCACCTCCTGCACCAGCACGGGGCTGAAGATGGTGACGGAGTGGCCCGCCGCGCTTTGCTCGCTGGCGGGAGCCACCACCAACACCTCCCCGAGCGTGAGGAGTTCCCGGCGCAGCGCGCGCAGGCCGGGGGCGTGGATTCCATCGTCGTTGGTCAGCAGGATTCGCATGTCGATGGTGCCCGTGGAAGGCGGGCCATCAGGCCGACGGCCCGTCGTCCTCGATGCGCTTGCGCCTCAGATGGTGATGATAGTGGCGGGCGAACCGGTGGGCCTCGTCCCTGACGGCCTGAAGCAGCCTGAGGGCCTCGCTGTGCCTTGAAAGCACGATGGGGTTGGACTGCCCGACGGTGAATATTTCCTCGTTCTGCTTGGCCAGGGAGATCAGCCTGGCCGGCTGGCGGCCGACGAGGTCGAGAGCCTCGCGCGCCGCTCCCAGCTGCCCCTTGCCCCCGTCGATTAGCAGTATGTCGGGAAAGACCTCCTCGCGGTCGTCGCGTTCCTCGCGGGTGAACCGCCTGCCGACGACCTCCCGGATGCTGGCGTAGTCGTCCACACCCGCCACGGTGCGGATCCTGAACCGCCTGTAGCCCGGCTTGAAAGGCAGGCCGTCGATGAAGCAGACCAGGCTCGCGACGGTGTCCGTGCCGCCAAGGTGGGCGATGTCGATGCCCTCGACCACGCGTGGCATCTTGTCCATGGCGAGAATCTTGCGCAGCCCGCGGAGGCCCTTGCGCGGGTCGATCGGGAACACCTCGGGCTGGATGTCGCGTTCGACTTCCCCCCGTCGGCCGAGGCTGGACAGCGCCCGGATGTCGTCGCGAAGCCTGGCCGCCTTTTCGAACTCCATCGCCTTGCTGGCGCGCGCCATGTCGCGTTCCATGCGGCGAAGAAGCCTGTCCTTGCGCCCCTCAAGGACGAGGATGAGCCTCTTGACCTGACGGCGGTAATCCACGCGACTGACCCGCAGGTTGCAAGGCGCCGTGCACTGCCTGATGCTGTGCAGGATGCAGGGCCGGAACCAGCGCCACCGTTGGTCCGTCGAGCGGATGGGAAGCTTGCAGGTGCGGAACTGGAACACCCGCTGCAACGCCCGGATCGCGACGCGCAGGCTGCCCGCCGAGGTGAACGGCCCGTAGAGGCGCACTCCCTTGCGCCTCGGGGAGCGGGTGAATTCCACGCGGGGAAACTCCTCCCTGACCCTGATCTGCAGGTAGGGAAAGGTCTTGCCATCCTTGAGTTCGACATTGAACCGGGGCTGGATGTCCTTGATGAGCCGCGCCTCGGTGAGCAGGGCGTCGACCTCGGTCTCGACGGGGATGTGGTCGATGTCGGCGATCAGGGGCACCATGTCGGCGGTGCGGGGATCCTCGAGCGCGGCCTTGAGGAAATAGCTGCCGGCGCGGTTGCGGAGGTTCTTGGCCTTGCCGACATAAATGACGCGGCCTTGCGCGTCCTTCATGAGATAAACGCCCGGGGATGTTGGAAAGGCGCGGGCTTTGGATCCCGGTGATCCGGGGGCGGGAGCCTCGTCCTCGTGCTGCTCGACTGGAATTTCATCGGCGTCGGCCATGGTTTCCGGGCACCCCGCGGGGCGCGGCCGGGATTATCGGCGTCGCGCCACGATCCTGTCCTTGCCCACCACCGGACGCAGCACCTCGGGCACCACGACCGATCCGTCTTCCTGCTGGTAGTTCTCGAGGATGGCCACGAGCGCCCTGGTGCAGGCCACGGCGGTGCCGTTGAGCGTGTACGCGAAGCGCGTGCCTTTCTGGCCCGCCGACTTGTAGCGCACATTAAGCCGCCTCGACTGGAAGTCGGTGCAGTTGCTCGTGCTGGTGACTTCCCCGAACTCGCCACCCTGGCCGCGGCCGGGCATCCAGGCCTCGAGATCGTACTTGCGGTACGCCGGGCCGCCCAAGTCGCCAGTGCAGGTGTCTATCACATGATAGGGCAAGCCAAGGGCTTGGAAGATCTCCTCCTCGATCCTGAGGATGCGCAGGTGGATTTCCTCGCTTTGCTCGGGGGTGCAGAAGGCGAACATTTCCACCTTGGTGAACTGGTGGACCCGGTACAGTCCGCGCGTGTCGCGGCCGGGGGCGCCGGCTTCCGTGCGGAAGCAATGGGAGAGCCCGGCGTAAAGCAGGGGCAGGTTCGCCGCGTCGAGGATCTGGTCCCGGTGCATGCCGCCCAGGGTGATCTCGGCGGTGGCCACGAGGCACAAGTCGGTGTCGGCGATCGAATACACCTGCCTCACATCCGGATTGGGATCCCTTGGCTGGAAGCCGATCCCCTCCAGGACCTCCACCCGGGCGACATCGGGGGTGACGACGGGAGTGAAGCCCTCGCGCACAAGCTTCGACATCGCGAACTGGACCAGCGCCAACTCGAGCAGCGCGCCCTCGTTCTTGAGGAAGTAGAACTTCTGGCCGGCCACCGAGGCTCCGGCCTCGAAGTCGGCCAGTTCCAGCGACTCGACGATGGCGACATGGTCCTTAGGCTTGAAGCTGAACGACGGCTTTTCACCCCAGGTGCGCACCACGCGATTGCACGACGGGTCGGCGCCGACGGGGGCGTCGGGGTGGGTCATGTTCGGCAGTTCGCAGAGGGCCGCCTTGAGGGCCGCCTCCGCTTCCTTCTGCCTTTGCTCGAGCGAACCGGCCTGCTCGCGCAACGACTTGCCTTCCGCCAGCAGGGCCTGTTTTTTCGCGGCATCCTTTTCCGCCGGGATCAGCTTCGAGACCTCGTTCTGCCGCTGCTGGACAAGCTGGGCCTCGTGGATCACCGCGCGCCGGCGGTCGTCGAGCTCGACCACGCGGTCGGGCCTGGCCTTCACCTGGCGGTTGGCGCAATTGGAGGCGACCGCCTCAAGGTTCTCGCGGACAAATGCGGCGTCGAGCATGGGGGAAACCCGTTCCTGAAAACGATGGGCCACTGCGGTCAGGGGCGCTTTTCCAAGGGAATGAAGGCCTGGTCGCGGACGCCCGTGAACACCTGCTCGGGGCGGAAGATGCGGTTGTTCCGCATCTGCTCGAGCCAGTGTGAGAGCCATCCGGCGACGCGCGCCATGGCGAACATGGGGGTGAAGAGATCGCGCGGGATACCGAGGCTCGAATAGACAATGCCCGAGAAGAAATCGACATTCGGATAAATGCCCTTGGGGCCAAGCTTGGCGTCGGCCGCCTTTTCGAGTTCAAGGGCGGTCTCGTAGCTGGCCGGCCTGCCGGTCTCGGTGAATGCGTGCTCGGCGAGTTCCTGCAGGACCGTGGCGCGCGGGTCCTTCACCTTGTAGACGCGGTGCCCGAAACCCATGATTTTCTTCTTGGTGGCGACGGCGTCGTCGAGCCAGGCCTTGGCCTTGGAGGCCTCGCCGATCTCGTCGAGCATCTGGAGGACTTCCTCGTTGGCGCCGCCATGCAGCGGACCCGAGAGGGCTCCGACCGCCGCCGAGATCACCGAGTAGGGGTTGGCCATCGTCGAACCCACCACGCGCGCCGCGAAGGTGCTGGCGTTCATCTGGTGCTCGGCGTGGAGGATGAGGCAGGCATCCAGGACGCGCGCGACGGCGGCCGACGGATCCTTCCCCGTGAGCATGAAGTAGAAGTTGGCCGCGTGGCCGAGGTCTTCGCGGGGAACGACCGGTTCCTCGCCGTGCCTGATCCGGTGGAAGGCGGCGACCAGGGTTGTCGTCTTGGCGACGAGATGAATCACCGATTCCCATGATTCCTCACGGGCGGGATGGAACATTCCCAAAGCGGCGATGGAGGCCTGCAGGGCCTCCATCGGGTGCCCCGCGGGGGGCAGGCATTTCAGGATGTCGATCTGCCTGTATTTCAGGCCGCGGTTCTGTTTCAGGTCGCGGTCGAACAGGGCGAGTTCCCGTTGCGTTGGCAGGCTGCCCTTAAGGAGGAGCCAAGAGGTCTCCTCGAAGGTGCTTTCCCGGGCAAGGGTTTCAACGGCGATGCCGCGGTATTCGAGCCTCGCGCGCTTGCCGTCAATGAAGCTGATCGCCGATTCGGCCACGGGAACATCGGCAAGGCCAGGACGATACTCCGGTTCGCTCATCATGTAACCCCGATCGCAATGGTGTTCGAGTGTTTCCCGCCGGGTCGCCGGGCCGAGGATGCCGCAGTGAACACAATTGTAGTGAACAGCTTCCGCCCTTGGGAGGGGGTGGTTCCGCTTTCAAAGGCCGGTGAAAAAGAGTCGGGGAACCCAGTCGTTTCCCACCTGGAGCCAGGCCAACTGCCCCCAGCCCGCGGCCAACTCACGGGCCTTGTCCTCCGCGAGGGGCCAGGCAAGGGCGCTCGGTTCGCACCAGCATCCGTCGTCGGCCAGCCCGACCCCCGGCAACGACTTCAAACCCCGTGCCGCCAGCATGGCGAGGCCGGAACGCATCAAAATGGCGTTTTGGTCGGTCGGAAGCGCCCGGCCGCCAGGATTGCACGGGGTGACGAAGGCGACGCGGCCGGCCATTTCGGGGCCCGCGACGGCGGCCAGTTCGGGTGCCGGAAGTTCCACCCGCAGCGACAAAGGGCGGGCACCCAACACCCAGTAGCTGGTCGCCAGGTAGGGGTGCCGGCTCATGGGGCCGAAGACAGCTTCTTGTCCAATTCCTGGAATGGCGGCAGGCTCCGGACGGGGTCAAACCCTTCATCGGCCCGGAAGGCTGCCCAAAGCCTGGCCCGCATTGGCGCGGGAACACGGCCGACTTGAGCTTCAATCAGGGCCGTCATCGCCTTGAGGACTTCCCCGGCCTTGGCCATGTTTCCCGCCTTGCGAAGCGATTCGTAGGCTTGGGAGTACACCGTGGCGAAATTGAGCATCATCGGGGGGGTGCCGCCCGAGGCCTTTTCGTACTCCGGCAGCGCTCCCAGGGCTTCCTCGACCTTTCCTTCAAGGGCCAGCACATACGACCGACCCATGAGCAGGTCGGCCCTGTTGGCGCCCTGGTCGGTTCGCAGGCCGGCCTCGAAATCGGCCAGGGCCAACCTGCGCCAGCCGTTCATGAGGTTCCAGCCGCGCATGCGCCGCAGGCTCGACTGCCCCGGATCGACGAGGACGGCCTCGGATTGCGCCGCGAGCGCGCCATTTTCGTCCTTGAGAACCATCAGCGCCGTCGCCTTGCGCTCGAGGGCGAGTCCCCGAAGCGGCTTCACCTCGGCGGTGGTGACCGATGAGGTCCGCATGAGGTAGGCATCGAAGCATTCGACCGCCTCCTTGTAGAGGGCGAGATCGGGTTTTCCTTGTTTCCTCGACGATTCCAGGGCCATCCCGAAAAGCACCAGGCCCCGGTCAAGCCAAGGCCTGGCTTCCTTGGCGTTGCCGGCGGTGGCACGCGCCATCGCCTCCCTCGCGGCGGGCAGGTCGCCCGACTTGAGCAGCAGGAGGCCTTCGTCATGGTCGAGGACCGGGGCCAGCGGCGTGCCAACCAAATGGGGCGCCGCCTTCCTCAGGAGTTGGATCGCCTCGGCCCTGAGCTTCACGCCCTCGGCCGCGTCGGCATCGGCACGGTCGGCGAGGATCTTCGCCAGAATCCGCCTGCCCTTGCCCTCGTTCGGGTCCAGCCGGATCGCCTCGCGAAGAAACGGCTCGGCCCGGGCGGGATCCTTCGCCCCCATCGCCAGCACCGTGGCCAGGTTCACGAGGATGGCGGGGGACCTTTGCCGCTTCAGGGCGGCCTCGAGGTCGGCGATGGCCTTCTCGTGGTCTCCCGAGTCGTAGCGGACCGCGGCCCGGTTCACCAGAAGCGCCGTCCGCGAGTCCTCGGAAAAGCCGGAATCATCCAAAAGCTTTTCCGCATCGGCCTTGTCTCCAAGCTTCCCCGCGCAAACTCCCAGGAAAAGGTTCGTGTACTGGAAATCCGAACGGATGGCGCGCGCCGCCAGGAACGAGGCCTGCGCGGCGGCGAACTGGTCGCGCGCCAGGTGGGAAAGCCCGAGGAAAAAGTGCGAGAAGAAGTCGTCGGGATCCGCCATGATGGCCTGCTGGAATGAACGCGCGGCCTCGGCGTAATTCTTTTCCTTGTATTGCTCGTCACCCACCAGGAACCATTCGTAGGCCGTCTGCGGAACCGCCTTGTCCGCAAGGGCCTTGAAGGCCTCGATCTCCTTGCTGGCCTTGGTGATGTACTCCTCGTCCTTGCCGGCGGCGGCGACCTTGGTGTACCGAATCATCTTGAGCAGGTAGGCCTTCTCGAGGCCGAAGCCCTGCCGGCGCGCCTCGTCACGCGCCTTCGTGACCAGGGCCTTCGACTTCTCGCCGTCGGTGTCGAGCCATGTGTCGGCCAGCACCACGAGCAGCTCCGCGCAGCCCTTGCGAACCTCCGGCTTGTCCTTCTCGGAGAAATGCTGGCCGAACACCGGTTTGAACTTTCCGGCGTCGGGATTCACCTCGAATTGTTCCAGCGCCTTGGTCGCCCGGGCGCGCGCCTCGGCGTTTCCCTCGCGCGCGGACCGGCCCGATTGGTTTGTCAGCTCATAGATCGCCATCGCCTGTTCCTCGCGGAAGGCGCGCAGGCGGGCATCGGTGTCGATGTGTTCCTCGGCGACGGACTTGCCCTCCTCCAACTGCTTGCGGAGATCACCCAGGTCGGCGTCGTTGCGGATGGCGGCGAGCGCGTTGTCGTAATTCTGGCGGGCTTGCGGCCACCTCGCCTGCGCGGCGTCGCGCTGGGCGTCGTCGAGCAGCTTTTGAGCCGTGGAGCGGTCGCGTTCCCGGCGCTCTTCCCGGGCCTTGCGCTGCCTCTCGGCGACGGCATAGAGGCCGTTGATGGCGACGCTTCCCGCCAGCGAGGCCAGCAGGAACAGCGAAGCCACGGCCACCAGGGCGGCCTGGGCCTTGTTGCGCGACGCCCAACGGATCACCTTCTGGATCGCGCTGATCGGCCGCGCCTTGATCGGGTCGCCCCGGCTGAACGCCGCCAGGTCGTCGGCCATCTCGTCCGCCGACTGGTAGCGTTTCGCCGGATCCTTCTCCAGCGCCTTGAGGCAGATGGTCTGCAAGTCGATCGGGGCGTCGGGCTGGAGTTGGACCGGCGGAACAGGATCCTTTTTCTTCACATGCTCGAGCGTTTCCAGCAAGGTTCGACCCTTGAAAGGCGGACGGCCGGTGAGGAATTCGTACAGCATCGCGCCTAGCGAATAGATGTCGGCAAGGTGGTTGAGGTGCTTCGCCTTGCCTTCCGCCTGTTCCGGGGGCATGTAGCTGGGCGTGCCCATGATCGACCCGGTGCGGGTGTGTCCCTCGTCGCTGTCCATCTCCTTGGCCAGGCCGAAGTCGGTGACCTTCGGTTCATCCGTCTTGGTGAGCAGGATGTTCGCGGGCTTCAAGTCGCGGTGGATGATTTTCTTCGAGTGGGCGTAGCCCATGGCCCTGCAGACCTTCTCCATCACCGAGGCGGTGAACTTGGCATCCTGCGGTTCGCCCTTGAGCCTGTTGTCGAGGGGGCCGCCCTCGACGAATTCGAGGGAAAAGTAGGGAAGGCCATTGTGCTCGCCGACATCGAACACCTGCACGATGCCCGGATGCTGGACCAAGGCGACGGCGCGCGCCTCAAGCCTGAACCGGTCGAGTTCCGACTCGCTTGCCGCGTTGTTGAGCACCATCTTGAGGGCAACCATCCGGTTGAGCCCCTTTTGGCGTGCCCGGTAGACGACACCCATGCCGCCCCGGCCCAGTTCGCCCAGCATCTCGTAGCCTTCGACTTCGGGAATTTTGTTCCTGTCGGCCTTGGATGAGGCGGCGGAGGTGCTCATCCTCGCGGTTTGGCCATGGTTGGTCGGCTGACCGGGCTTGCTGATGGCGGTGGCAGAAGGCCGCGGCATCGGTGGTTTCGACATGTGCGCCGTGCCCCTGGAACTCATCTCCCCCGGGGCCATCGTGGAATCGGAGTCGGCGACCGCGCCGGGCGCCAGGGTGGCATCGGAGTCGGCAACCCCTTCCGGACCGATGGTGGAATCGTCATCACCGCCGGGCGCCACGGTCATTCCCGGGTCATCCCCCGGGGCCAAGGTGCGGTCGTCGGCATGGGCCGCAGGGGCATCATCGGGCCCCAGGGTCATGCCGTCCGCGCCCGCCTTGACGACGGTTCCCTCGGGCATCGTCAAGTCCGAACGATCGGCGGCTCGACCATCAGGATTGTCATCGGGACCGATCGTGGCCTCGCCGCGAATGCTGCCCGTTTCGGCATCGCCGGGAGCCAGCGTGCGGTCATCCGCATGGCCGTCTCCACCCAGGGTGGCATCGGGGTTTTGGCGGGGCGTGGGCATGGGATGGGAACCTCGGGAAGGACTCTGGCTTGATCACTTCAGGCTATCTGCCACTGGCGCCGCCGCAAGAAGCTCAGTAGGCGGATTGAAGGATGCCCATCAGGTCGCCGACGGTGGGTTGCCTGGGGTTCACCCGCAGGATTCGGGTCATGGCCAGCGTCTTTTCCGCCATCGGCGCCAGCATGTCCTGACGCGCGCCAAGATCACGCAACCTTTGGGGAATGCCGATTTCCGCCGCCAGCGAGGCGACAGAATCGATCGCACGGGCGGGCTCCAGTTCCCCATGGCCAAGCAGGCGGGCGATTTCCACCATGTCCCGCTCCCGGCCTGGCAAGTTGAAACGCATCACATGCGGCAGGAGCAGGCCGTTGCCAGCGCCATGGCTCACGGGAACAAAGCTGGCCACGGCGTATTCGAGGGCATGGACCAGGGCCACCCCGACATTCGAGAAAGCCAACCCTCCATACATGGCCGCCAAGGCCATTCCGGATCTTGCTTCGGCGTCGGTACCTTTGGCGACGGCGCGCCTGAGGTGCTTTCCGGCAAGAGAGATGGCCTCGCGGGCCATGGCCATACCCATGGGGTGGCGGCCCTGATAGCACGACCTTTGTCCCGCCGGCAGCGGAAACCCCTCGTTGTCAACCGCCGTGAACGCCTCGATGGCGTGGACAAGGGCATCGATGCCGCTGTCGGCCGTCACCTTGGGCGGGCAGGAGTGGGTGAGCAGCGGATCAACCAGGGCGAGCCTTGGTCGCAGGTGGTTGCTCAGGCTGCCCAGCTTGATGCCCTGGCGGGGATCGGTGTACACATCCGCGCAGGAAACTTCCGAACCCGTGCCGGCGGTTGTTGGTATGCAGACGAGTGGCATGATGGGGCCGGGAAGGCGGTCATCACCGGTGTAGTCGCCGGGTTCCCCGCCGTGGGTGAGGCACTTGGCCGTGAGCTTGGCCAGGTCCATGTTGCTGCCGCCGCCCAGGCCGATGATGCCGTCGGGGCGCCATTCGCGCGCCTTGGCGAGACAGGCCATGGCGGCTTGCCAGGTGGGTTCAGGTTCGCCCCCGAGGTCGAGGAGCACCTCGATCCCCGCCTCTCGCAGCGGTTTTTTCACCTTTTCCACGATTCCGGCGGAGTCGAGGACCGGATCGCTGACCAGTTGGACCGAGCGGAGGCCCATGCGGGTGGCGATACCGCCGAGTTGTTCGACCGCTCCGGGGCCGAACACGATCTGTCCGGCGCTGTGAAAAGTCCAGGTGGCGCCCATGGATCCTTGGCTCCGCGCGGTGGCGATGTTGCCTGATGGGTATCATACGGCCTTGGAAACCGGCGGGGAGGAGAGTTCATGACCGCTCGCATCGGCGTCGTCGTGGTGTCGGACCGGGCCAGCGCCGGCATCTACGAGGACAAGGGAGGCCCGGCCATCAGGGAATGCCTTTCCGAGATCCTTTCGAGCTCATTCGAGGTCGTTTTCAGGATGATTCCCGACGAGGCGCCCGTCATCGAGGGCACCTTGCGCGAACTCGCCGACCGGGAGGGATGCTCATTGGTGGTGACCACCGGCGGCACGGGCCCGGCCCCCCGGGATGTCACTCCCGAGGCCACCGAGGCGGCATGCGACAAGATGCTCCCGGGGTTCGGCGAGCAGATGCGCGCCGTCTCGCTGCGGGTGGTGCCCACCGCCATCCTTTCGAGACAGACCGCCGGAGTGAGGGGAAAGTGCCTCATCATCAACCTGCCCGGCAAGCCCTCGGCCATCAGGGACTGCCTCATGGCCGTGTTTCCGGCGGTGCCCTACTGCATCGACCTTGTCGGTGGCGCGAGGCTGGAAACCCGCCCCGGGGTGGTTTCGGCATTCCGGCCGAAGGGGGCCTGACCGTGCGCCGCGTCGACATCAACGCCGACCTGGGCGAGGGTTCGGGTTTCGATGGCGAACTGCTGGAGATTGTCAGTTCCGCCAACATCGGCTGCGGCTTGCATGCCGGCGACCCGGCGACAAGTTTCCGGGCCTTGCGCGCCGCCGCAGCGGCGGGGGTGGCCGTCGGCGCGCACCCCGGACATGCCGACAAGGCCCGGATGGGAAGGGAACCCATTGCGCTTCCGTCGGATGAACTGGCCGCCTTGGTGGAATACCAGGTCGGCGCCCTCATGGCGGTTGCCGAGCTCGCCGGCACGCGTGTCGTTCACCTCAAGCCGCATGGGGCGCTTTACCATCAGGCGGCCGACGAGCCTGAAGTCGCCCGGGTGTTGGCCCTGTCCGCGGCCCGCTGGAGGCTTCCGGTGGTCGGCAAGGCCGGTTCAAGGCTCCATGAGGCTTGCCTTGGCAGGGTTGGCTTCGTTGCGGAGGGTTTCATCGACCGGAGGTACGGTGAAGACGGCCGCCTCATTCCCCGTTCCCATCCCAACGCCCTGATCGTTGATGCCGGCGAAGCCGTCGAGCAGGCCTTGCGACTGATCGAGGAAGGAGTCGCGACCTTGTGTGTTCATGGAGACACGCCGGGTGCCGTCGGCCTGGCAAGGCGGGTGAGGGCCGGAATCGAGGAGCGGGGTTTCAGGATCCTTCCCGCCCCGGGCGTGTCGCGGGGAGGCGGGGAATGATCGAAGTGGCTCGGATGCCCGGGCCCTGCCGGTTGGTGCGCGATCCCGTTGCCGGGCTCAGGCACCTCGGAGTTCCGCGAGGCGGGCCTGCGGACCGCCTCGCCTGCTCGGTGGCCAACGCCCTTGCCGGCAACCGGGGCAACCCCTGGACGATGGAATTCGCGCTGGTGGCCCCGGCGCTCAGGGCGCGAACCAGCCTGGCCTGCGCCTACTCCGGGCCGCCCCTGGAACTGGTTCTCGAGTCGGGTGGCGCGTCCAGGCCGATACGGGTGCCGGGCAGCTTCACATGGCCCGAAGGATGGCTGCTGCGCGGTGGCGCCCTCTCCACGGGAGCCAGGGGATACCTTGCCGTTTCCGGTGGCATTGAACCATCCGCGACGGCCCTGGGCGCCGCGATTCGCGTTGAACCGGGAGACCGGTTCGGGGCCCGCGAGGGGCGGTGCAGGACGAGGCACATGGCCATGGATTTCGGATGGTCGAAGCCGCGGGATGTCTTGCGTGTCGTCGCGGGCAGCGATTTCACGGCGGAACTGGCGGGCTTGCTTGGCGGGCCATGGACGGTTTCCTCCGCCAGCGACCGGATGGGAATCCGGCTGGAAGGCGCGCCGGTTCCGCCCCGCCATGCCGCCGACCGGCTTTCGGAACCCGTCGAACCGGGCACGGTGCAGGTTCCCGGCGGGGGGTTGCCGATCATTCTGGGAGTCGACGGCCAGACGATCGGCGGGTATCCCCGCGCGGCCCATGTGATCGATGCCGACCTCGACATGCTGGGACAGCTTCGCCCGGGCGACCGGTTCAGGATGCGACTGGCAAGCCTCGGGGAAGCATGTAATCTGGCCCAAGAGCGCTTGCGCGCCCACGGCGCCCTCGTGTTGGGGATCGCGGCTTCGGGCGGATGGTGAGTGCGTGAGGATGAGGCTGAACCATGGCCAGGGTATTGATCGCGCCGGCACCCCTGCAGGGCGTTGAAGGCGAGTATCGCGAGATCCTCAAGGCGGCTGGCCATGAGCCTGTCCAGCAAAACCTTGGGCGGCAACTGGTCGAAACGGAATTGCTGGATTGGCTCAAGGGGATCGACGCCACGCTTGCGGGTTCCGAGCCCTACACGCGCAAGGTGATCGAGTCGCGCCCCGGCCTCAAGGTGATCGCCCGCGTGGGGGTGGGCTATGACGCCGTGGATGTGCAGGCCGCGACCGAGTTCGGCCGCACCGTGACCATCGCGCCGGGCACCAACCATGGCTCGGTCGCCGAGCATACCTTCTCGCTCATGCTGGCCTTGGCCAAGCGCGTCGTGATCCAGCACAACGCGGTGGCGCGGGGGGAGTGGCCCCGGGGCATCAACCGACCGCTCCGCGGATCGGTCCTCGGCCTGGCCGGGCTCGGCCGAACGGGCAAGGCGGTGGCCCTGAGGGCCCAGGCATTCGAGATGAGGGTGATCGCCTATGAGCCTTTCCCGGACAGGGATTTCTGCGCCAGGCATGGCATTGAGCTTGTTGACTTCGACAAGCTGCTTGAAATGTCCGATTGGCTGAGCCTTCACCTTCCGGCCACGCCGCAATCCAGGCACATCATCAATCCCGACAGCCTCGCCCGCATGAAGCGCGGAGCGATGCTCATCAACACGGCGCGGGGCGCCGTCGTCGACGAGAAGGCGTTGGCGTCCGCCTTGGAATCCGGCCACCTGGGGGGCGCCGGCCTCGATGTGTTCGAGCAGGAACCTCCGGGCAAGCTGTCGTTCTTCGACAGGCCGAATGTCGTGTTCACCCCGCATGTGGCGGGAGTCGACAGCCAGTCGCTGGCCGACATGGCCGCCTCGGCGGCGAAGTCGGTCGTGGAAATCCTCGACGGCAGATGGCCCGATGACGGCAGGGTTGTGAACCCGACCGCGAAAACCCACAAGGTCTCATGATCGCCCGACGGGGTACGCGGTGAGCGGCTTCAAGGTTTATTTGGCGGCGCGGAAGCCGACATGGCAATGGGCGGCGATCGGCTCGCCCTTGCCGCGGCTTCCGGGCCGGTATCTCACGCAATAAAGGTCGCTGCACAGGTACGAACCGCCCCGTTGCACCCGCTTGGCGACTCCCGGTTCGCTGGGATCGTTGCTGGCCAACTCGGACGGCCCCTTGGGATTGCGCGACTCCATGTTCCTGTACGCGCTTTCCGAGTACCAGTCGGCGCACCATTCCCACACATTTCCCGACATGTCGTGCAGGCCCCACGCGTTGGCCGGGAATTGCGCGACGGGGGCGATCCGGTCGAAACCGTCATCCCTGGTGTTTTCATGGGGGAAGCGCCCTTGCCAGATGTTGGCCATCCACCGGCCGCCGGGGTTGAGTTCCTCGCCCCAGGCGTAGCGGTGGATGGGTTCGCCGGCGCGCATGGCATATTCCCATTCCGCCTCGGTGGGTAGGCGCTTGCCCGCCCAGCGGCAGTAGGCGGTCGCGTCGTTCCAGCTCACCTGCACCACGGGGCAGTCGTCCTTGCCCTTGATGTCGCTTTCGGGGCCGAACGGATGCCGCCATTGCGCGCCATCGACGAAGCGCCACCACTGCCAATGGTTGTCGAGGCTGGCGCCACCGCCCGATGGCGGGGTGAAGACGAAGGAGCCTGGGGGAAGCCCCGGTCGGCCGGGTTCCGGTGAAGCCTGGGGCTTTTCAGCATCGGTGACATAACCCGTCGCCTCGACGAAGCGGCTGAATTCGGCGTTTGTCACCTCGGTCTTGTCGATCCAGAAACCATCAAGGGCGACCTTGCGAACGGGGCGGGCGTCGGCGAATTCCTCAAACGGGCTGCCCATGTCGAAGGTGCCCGAGGGAATCCACGCCATGCCGCCGCGCAGGGTGCCGGCCGCCGGTTCGGGCCAAAGGGCGATGCCAAGGGCCAGTCCCAGCGCCACGGCAACGGCACCGAAGACCCATGGCGCGGCGCGCGCCAGCAAACGGTCCATGAAAGCCTCCCGGTGGCTGATCCTCCTGATATGTTATCGCAACACGGTTCCGTCATGTCCGGCGGGGAAAAAACATGGGACTCGGGCTCAATGCGCGTTCGCTGGCCGTCATGGATGGGATGGCGAGGGACGCTGAAATCCTCAGGGTCGCCGTCCATGCCGTGGAAGGCGCCCGGGTGATCGACGCGGGCGTGAAGGCCGAGGGTGGCCTGGCCGCGGGGTTATGCCTCGCCAGGGCCTGCCTGGCCGACTTGGCCTCCGTCACCCTGCTGCCCGGACAGGTGGGCGATTATTCGTGCCTCATGGTTCAGGTTTCCACGGACCACCCCGTCGCCGCATGCCTCGGCAGCCAATACGCCGGCTGGCAGGTCTCGGTTGGCAAGTATTTCGCGATGGCCTCGGGGCCGATGCGGGCCTTGGCAGGCCGGGAACCGCTGTTCGCCGAGTTGGGCCTGGGAGAGGAGGCGGCCCACGCGTCGGGAGTGCTGGAGACGGGCAAGTTGCCCGGGCCCGAGGTGATTTCGTACTTTTCCGAAAGGCTCAAGCTGCCGGCGGCATCCATCACGCTTGCCGCCGCGCCCACGGGCAGCCTTGCCGGTTCGCTCCAAGTGGTGGCGCGCTCGCTCGAGACCGCCCTGCACCAGATGCACGAGGTCGGTTTTCCGTTGGCCGCGATTGTCTCGGGCATGGGCGTGGCGCCCTTGGCACCGCCTTGTCCCGACATGGTCGCGGCGATTGGACGAACCAATGACGCCATCCTCTACGGCGGCCGTGTCGAGGTTTTCACGCGGGCCGAGGACGCGTTGTTGGCCGAATTGGGGCCAAGGCTTCCCTCGACGGCCTCCCCAGCCCATGGCAAGCCATTTGCCGAGATATTCAAGGAGGCGGGGGGCGATTTCTACAAGATCGATCCGCGCCTGTTTGCCCCCGGCGAGATTGTCATCCGAAACCTTTCCAGCGGGCGGACCCATCGTTTCGGCCGCCTTGATCCCGACCTGGTTCGCCGATCGTTCGGAGGTTGAGCCGCGGTGAACTGGGTGGTGATTTCCGGCGGCGAGGGCTGGCATGTCAGGTCGCTCGCGGCCGCCGCGACGCGCCGAGGCATCGACCTGACATGGTGCGACTTCGCCACCGCCTGGGCCTGCGAAGGGCCGCTGGGCGGCGCGCTGGACACCGCCAGCGTGGTGCTTCCCCGAACCCTGCCGGGGGGATCCCTCGAACAGGTGATATTCCGGATGGACATTCTTCACAGGGCCCTCGAGCGCGGGGCGCGGGTCGTGAATCCCCCCCGCGCCCTTGAGGCGTGCGTCGACAAATACCTCGCGAGTTCCCGCATGGCGGCGGCCGGCCTGCCCGTGCCTCCCACCCGTGTTTGCCAGGGAACCGAGCGGGCGATGGAAGCCTTTGCCGGGCTCGGCGGCGATGTCGTGGTGAAGCCGCTCTTCGGCTCGGAGGGGCGCGGCATGCTCAGGGTGGATCATCCCGACCTCGCCTGGCGGGTGTTCTCGGCCCTCGAGAGGCAGCAGGCCGTCATTTATCTCCAGAAGTTCATCCACCATCCCGGCTGGGACTTGCGGGTTTTCACCCTGGGCCAGCGGGTGTTGGCCGGAATGCGGCGGCATGGGAACGGTTCATGGCGCACGAATGTCGCCCAGGGCGGCACCGCCGAGGCCGCCGAGGTGCCGAAACCCGTCGCCAAGCTGGCGCTGCGCGCCGCCGCAGTGCTGGAAGCCGAGGTCGCGGGGGTCGACCTCCTGATGGATGACAGCGGTCACTGGCAACTCATCGAGGTGAACGCCTGCCCGGGATGGCGTGCCCTTGAGGCGGCGACCGGAAAGGATGTCGCCGGGGCCATCATCGAGCATGTCTGGAACACCATGCCATGACCGGGAACCTGAAATCGTTGAGGATCACGACCGCTTGCCAGTGGGAGTGCGTCGCCCGCAAGCCCGGAAATGTGAACCGTTCGCGGGATTTTCCCGACGCGAGCTTGGCTGATTTTCTCGTGTCGGCATCAGTGATTGGGCCAATCCTCGCGGCGGCGGGTTCTCGCGGCGTGGGTGCCGCCATTCATTCCGCCTGCGCCGACACGCGCGCCCGCGTGGGAACCAACACCAACCTCGGCCTTGTCCTGGCCTTGGCGCCGCTCGCCGCCGTTCCGGATGGCAAGCCTCTCAGGGATGGAGTGGGGCGTGTTCTGGCCAACCTCGACCGTGACGATGCCAAATGGGCCTTCCAGGGAATCGCGATCGCCAATCCGGGAGGATTGGGCACCGCTCCCGAGCAGGATGTGCTCTCAACCCCCACATCGACCCTGCTGGAGGCGATGCGCCTGGCATCCGACCGTGATTCCATCGCGAGGCAATACGCCAACGGGTTTGCCGACATCTTCGAGACGGCCTTGCCCACCCTTGGCGGCGGGCTTCAGGAAACGGGCACCCTCGAGGGCGCCATTGTCCTGTTGCATCTGCACCTGATGAGCCTCATTCCCGACACGCATATCGCACGAAGGTCGGGAATGGCCATGGCCTTGGAGGCCGGCGAGCGCGCGGCGGAGGTCGCCCGGGCCGGATGGCCCAGGCGATCCGAGGGATGGAAGGCGCTGTCGCGGTTCGATGCCTGGCTGCGTGAACCGGGGACCAAGCGAAATCCGGGAACGACCGCCGACCTTGTGGGCGCGACGCTGTATGTCGCCCTTGCGGAGGGAATCCTCGACCTGCCCTGCCGGTTCCCCTGGTGGAACCATGAAAGCCCGTGGCCTTGACGGGCCTCATTTTTTCTTGATGGTGCTTTTCCACTCGTCGGAGCGCTGCTGCTTGAGCGCTTCGATCTGCTTGGCCTTTTCCTCGTCGGTGAGCTTTGTCGGTTCGGAACCGCCTCCCCCGCACCCGATCATGGCGAGGGAAGTCATGCCCACGGCGGCAAACAACCGGTTTCTCATGGCGTTCCCCTTTCGGATCAGTCGAGTGATGTGGCCTCGCCGCCGGAGCGAGACCCCGCGGCAGTCCAGGCGTCCGGATTCACGCTGTCGGTGAAAAACCGCACGCTGCCATCCGACATGCAGCCATTCACCCCTCCGGAGTGGAAACTGCTGGCGGGAGTTACAAGCTGCCACCATTCGCCATTGGGCCTGTAGCAGGGCTTGTTGGGTGGAAGCAGGGTGTTGAAGCCCGTTCTCCAGACCGACCCTTCGCGCCACGGATATCCGCGCCAGTTCCATCCGCCCAAGGTGGCCGCGGTCTGGAAATTGATGGCGTTGAGCGTGGTTCGCGAGGTGGCGGCGTTACCGCCGCCCGTGGCGAGCGATCCGGAATCGAAACAGTCGCGGCGGGGATCACGCGTTGACAATTGCTGGCCGTTGCCGTTGGCGACCTCGGCGAAGGCCAGGGTGTTGCTGGTGCCGTCGGTCACGCTGGCCATCGTGGCGGCGGGCATGGGCGGCACCGACCCATAGGGCGTGAAGTTCGTCCCGAACAATCCGTCCCATGACGACCTGAGCCCCACCCAGGTGCCGTAGTTGGAATGGTAGTTGGTGTATCCGTAGAAGAATCCTTGCCAGTTGTTGGGGTCGGTGGGGCACTGGAACACCTTCGGGCGAACGGCCGAGGCGTTTTCCTGGTTGGTCACCCCCGAGGAGGAGGAGCCATGGGCCAAGGTGGATGTCATCATGCTGGAAAAATTCCCCTGCTCGATGACGGGTAGCAGGAAGGTGATGGGGGATGGCCCCCAGATCGAGGGGTTCTCCGATCCGCACGGAAACTTGCCCATGGATGATTCAAAGTTGTGAAGGGCCAGGCCCAATTGCTTGAGGTTGTTGGTGCAACTCATCCTGTTGGCGGCCTCGCGCACTTTTTGCACGGCCGGGACAAGAAGGCCGATGAGGACGGCGATGATGGCGATGACAACGAGCAGTTCAATGAGTGTGAACGCCTTGCGATGCTTCGCGACAAGGAGATGAATAAACAAATGCCTCTCCCATGAGATGTGATGGGCGAGAGAGGTGCTTGTTTATCACCATTATCAAAGCTCTCAACGCAAGGAAAAACTGGCTTAATTGATGAGTGACATTTATCTCCCCTTCGGTGATCACCCGCAACTTGGTGGGCGGACCCCGAGTCGTTAAAGTAGAGATCGTAATTTCTCTTCCACACGCCAGAGCCAGTCATGCCCAGCGAGCAGTTTCATGTGCGCGTTTCCAAGGATTACCTGGTTTTCTGTTCGGGACATTTCATCACTTACGACGCGGACAAGTGCGAATGCCTCCATGGTCACAACTACCGGGCCTCGGTGGAACTGCGAGCCCCCCTGGACCATAATTACTATGTGTTTGACTTCATCGCGCTCAAGAAAATCGCCCGGGCGCTGACCGACGAACTTGACCACAAGATGCTGCTTCCCTCGGGCAACCCTCTCATCAGTGTTGTCACGGAAGGCCGAAAAATGACGGTGAATTACAAGGACAGGGAGTGGCAGTTCCCGGTCGAAGACTGCCTGGTGCTGCCGATCGCCAACACCACGGCGGAACTGCTGGCTCGGTACCTGGCCCAGAGAACGCTGCGCGAACTCGAGGAGAAGCACCACTTCAGGCCGGAAACCCTGGCGGTGGAGGTGGAGGAATCATTCGGCCAAGCCGCGACCTACACTTGGGCGAGGTAAGTGCGGTTGCCTTGCCCGTTTTCGCCGGTCAGGGTTCCATCACCAGCGCCAAGCCGTTGAGGACGGCACCCTGTTGGTTCTTGATTCCCATGACGCGCATGCCGGTTTGGCCCAGCTTGGTTTCCTTGGCATCCTTGGCCTCGGCGCCCAGCCAATCGCTGTTGTAAGAATTCTTGGAATCGAGTGAACCATCCGCCTTGAGCTTCATGTAAACAAGCTGAATGGCGCTGACATACTTGCCAGTTTTGACATTGACCCCGCCGACGGCGAAACCGGCCCTGGCGGTGGCCCGCGACGAACCCGGCGCGGGAGCCTGATCCAGGTCAAAGACGGCCACCAACTGCCTGAGGCATTTTTCCTTTTCCCATTCCCCCGCGGCGTAGTCGATGCCCAACAGCGGCTTGTCCTTGTCAACGAACCGCTGAGGCGCGCCACCCTTGGCGTCTCCGGCCATGTCGGTGTCCTTGCCCAGGTGCATGTTTGCGTTGGGATTGAGGTGGGACTTGAATGGTTGGTTGAACGTCGTCGCCTCGGCGGCTGTCCAGTTGCGCGCCAAGGTCACCGCGGGGTTGGGCATGGTGCCCATGACAACGGAATTGGAGACCTTGAAGTTCGGCATGGGATTAAGGCCATAACGCGACTCGCCGCGAACCGTGTACAATTCGGCGTTCTGGGGCAAAGGCTTGCCAAACGGGCCGCCAAAGCGGTTTTCCACCTCGATGGTGTCGGCATCATTGAAAAGGCCGAGAAGCATCACGCGCGAGGTGTTGCCATCTCCACCGCGAATCAGGAGTGTGCCGCCGCCGAAATCCCCTGTTTTCCTGAGGGTCTTGTAATCGACGCTGATCGTCGGCCGGCCGAAGCGCGAGTTGCCGGTGCGAGGATTGCTTAATGTGAAAAACTTGTCGCCTTTGCGCGCGCGAAGCGGCGCGTCCACGGTGCTGGCTGGAACAGTCGCTTCTCCGCCGGTTTCCCCATAGCCGTCTATGGTGGCTTCTCCCGCGGCGGAATTTGCCCCCGCTGGCGTTGCCATGCCGGGGTTGGTCGTCGCTTGGCCGGGTTGCTTGCCGGCCACCGCGTTCACCAGGCCACCGATGAATCCGCCCTGGGGTTGCGCCGCTTGCTGGCCGGGCGATGGCTGTGTCGCCGAAGGCGGTGGCGGTGAAGGTGATTGTGCCTGCTGGGCCTCGGGAGGCTTGGGTGAATCGGCGCAACCGGCGCAGGCCAATAGCGACATCACCAATGGCCACCTTGGGAGACATGCTGTCATATTGAAATGCCTCGGCGAAAAGAGATGCCAAGTCAATGTGCGTGACAAGGCGCCGTGAGGCAACGCCTTGTCAAAAATGAGCCGGATTTCATCTGGTTAGCCGATGCGGCCGGCGGGATGGGCGTGCATGTTGTGGTCGGCCACCTGCTCGGGAGTGAGGTGCCAACCACAGTCGTCGCATGTGAGGGTTGTCTCGTAGCAGGCCGGGCAGAGCAGGGGACCGCCCAGGAAGAACTGTTCAAGCCTTTCCTGGTCATCGCTGGCCATGGTGGCCGGGTCCGAAGGCAGGGGCGTGGCGTGCTTGCAGGCGCTGCAATTGGCGCTGCGCGCGGAGGCGAGAACGGGGGAGTAGTGGTCGTTGAGGCCGCGGGGGATGACACCCTTGCCCAGGCAGAGGGGGCAACTCACCCCGAGTTGGGCAGCGATCGACTTGCGAATGAAATCACTTTTGTTGGGCAACTTGTCCAGGAGGTCGGCCAGTTCCTTCTCGACCTTGAAGGCCACGATGACCGTCTTGGGGGATCGTGCCGCCATGCCTCGTACCTCGCCCGCGAAATGTACTATAACCATTCTATCACGCCGCACGCGCAAGTCACGCGAGGGAGTTCCCTTCCATTGGCTGAAATGCCCACCCATCCGATCACGATCCTTGCCGCGGGTGCCGACGCGGCACTCGGCGACGCGGTGTCATGGTGGCCGATCGTTCCATTCGCGGCGTTGCTGGCCTGCATTGTGGCACTGCCCGGCCTGGCACCCCGGTTGTGGCACAACAATCGGTTCAAGCTGGCCGTTTCGGTTTTTTGGGCCGTTTGGGCGCTTCCGGTCGTTGGGTTTGCGGGCTTCGGACATGCCATGACCGATTATGTGGCCTTCATGTCCATGGTGGGTTCCCTGTTCGTTGTCGCCGGCCATGTGCACATCGAGGGCCACTGGGCAGGAAGGCCATCGCTCAATGCCATGATCCTTTTGGCGGGAGCCATCCTGGCCAATTTCTTGGGCACGACGGGCGCGAGCATGCTTCTGATTCGCCTGATCCTCACGACCAACGAGTGGAGGCGACACCGCTGGCATGTTCCGGTCTTCTTCATCTTCATGGTGAGCAACACGGGAGGCCTGCTCACCCCCTTGGGCGATCCGCCGCTGTTCATCGGGTTTCTCGAGGGAGTGCCGTTCTTCTGGACCATGCGGCTATGGCCGGCCTGGCTTTTGGTGAATGGTTCAATATTGGCCATATTTTTCGTCGTGGATCTCCTGCAATTTCGGAGGGAAGCCAGGCCGGCATCATTCGGGTCCCGCGCCGTCACGATCCAGGGGGGAAGAAACCTGGTGTTTCTCGCGGGAATCGTGGGTGCCGTGCTGGTGAAGGGTTGGCTTGGAGACGGTTTGGCGGCGCTGGCCATTTCCAGCGGATTGATGGCCTTGATGGGGTTCCTCGCCTTGGCGACCTCCCCCGCGGTCCTCCGTTTTGAAACGGGATTCACCTGGGAACCGGTGATGGAGGTTGGCGCGCTGTTTCTTGGATTGTTCATCACCATGATTCCTGCCATGCACCTCCTGGAACACCATGCCGAGGTTCTGCCGATATCCAAGCCCTGGCACTATTTCTGGATCACGGGAAGCCTTTCCAGCATGCTCGACAACGCCCCCACCTTCGCCGTCATGGCGGTTCTGGCGCGAAGCCAGGTGGTTCCCGGCTCGATTGGCCTAGGTCCGCTGTCCGACGATCCGTCGGGTGGCGCCCTGCTGGCCGCGATTTGCTGCGGTTCGGTGTTCATGGGCGCCAACACCTACATTGGAAACGGGCCGAATTTCATGGTCAGGTCGATTGCCGAGGCCCGCGGATACGACATGCCGGGATTCATCACCTACACAGCCATCGCGCTGATGACGCTGGGTCCGGTTTTCCTGCTGGCGACCATGATTCTCTTTGCCGGCTAGGCGGCCGTGATCCCTTGCGACATGGCGATCATGAGTTAGAATTATAGTTGTTGGTGGCTGTAGCTCAGTTGGTAGAGCATCGGATTGTGGCTCCGAGAGTCGCGGGTTCAAATCCCGTCAGTCACCCTTTGGTTCGGGCGCGTTTCCCGGCATCGGATCGGTCGCGAGGTTCGACAATCCGGTGACACAACCTCGATTCCGCCAAAACTTTCCGGCGCCATTCCCACCCATTTTCTGCCTCGCTCCGCTGGATGCCTGGTTGCGTTTCCTTACCAATCCGCGCCCCAAAATCGGCATGCGGTACTGGCCGCGCGTGCTGGTGGGCCTCGCCCTGTCGGCTGTTTCCACGCTCATCACGCTGCCGGAGAGGCTTGTTGTGGGCATGTACCTCAGGCTGAGGAGGCCACGGGGTCCGGCCCCGGTGGTGATCCTCGGGTATTACCGGTCCGGCACGACCTTCCTCCAATTCCTTCTCGACCGTGACCCGGGACTGGTTTCCCCGAAATGGAACGAGGCCCTGGCCCCGCAAGGATATGTCCTTTCATGGACTTTCCTGCGGTTCCTCCTCCTTCCGTTCCTGGGAGGCAACCGCCCCCAGGACAATGTCTCCTTCGGATCCGATTTTCCCGCCGAGGACGATTTCGCCCTTTGCAACTGGGCCATGGCCTCCAGCCTGCCATCGAGGCATGTCGTGCCATCCATGGCGCCGCACTACAGCCGGTTCGACGACCTCGACAACCTCAGCGCCGCCGAGCATTCCCGCTGGTCATGGCACCAGCGGGCCCTGGTGGAAAAGTTGCTTCTCCTGCGCCCCGGAAGGCGAGTCCTGCTCAAGAGTCCGTGCCACACGGCCCGCGTGAGGCACCTGCTGGCGCTTTTCGGGCCGGACACCCGGTTCATCTACATTTCAAGGCACCCGCACGCGGTCTTCAGGTCGAACATCGCGCTTTTTGATTCCCTGGATCCCATTTATCACCTTGAGGATCCGGTTTCCCGCGAGGAACTGGAAAGGCGCGTGCTGGCCGACTACCTCCGCACCGAGGCGCGGTATGTCGCCGACCGTGGGCTGATTCCTCCCGGCAGGTTGGCGGAGGTGCGCCTGGCCGACCTCCAGGCCGACCCCATCGGGGAAGTCGGGCGCCTGTACCGGGAGCTTGATTTGCCGATGTCGGAGCAGGCCGTCGAAAGGATGCGCCTCTACCTCGATGGCGAGAGGGATTATCGGGGCAACAGCCATGCCGGCTGGACGGAAGAGGAGAAGGCGCGGCTCGAACCGCCCTTGGCCGAACTGGTCCGCCGCTATGAATGCGGGGCTCCACCCAAGGCGCGCGTGCCGGCGAAGGCGCCCGCCGACGGCGCGCCCCGCGCCAGGAATATCCGCCTGGCTTGGGGAACCATGCTGGCCATCGTCGCCGGGTTGTCCGGGGCCCTGGCGTGGGGATCGATCATGTGGCTTTTGGGGCGGCCCTGCCATCCCATCTGGTGCTGGCCCATCGGCGTGGTCGCCGGCCTCCTGGCGCGCTGGCCCGCGGGACGAGGGGTGCCGATTCTAGGCCTGGTCGCCGCCATGGCGGCGTGCGCCTCGTTTCCCGCCGCGGCATGGATGGCCGCCTTCCTGCACGGCGGCAGCCATTGGCATGAATGGCTTGGCAACCCCGTGGGCCTTCCCGAGTGGTTTTTCGCGCCGAATGTGGCTTTCTGGTTGTATGCCGGCGGAATGTCGGGTTGGAAACTCGCCACACGGCGGTGGTGACACGCCCGTCCGTCAAACCCTCACGATGCCATCGCGCGCGATCCGGTACCTGATGCCCCGCCACACAAAACCGCGGGCGCTGCCGGCCCGGGCCAGCACGAAAAACGAGACGATGTCAGCTATCGGCATCAGCAAGGCGAAATGCCAGCGGATGCTTCTCAGCTTGGCGTGGTGGTCGGGAAACAGGTGGAACATCGCGCGCCGGCGCATCACCACCCGCCAGACGATCAGCAAGCCATGGATGGCCAGCGCGATGCCGGGAAGAAGCGGTGAGGAAACGGCCCCGGGCACCAAAAATGCCGCCAATGTGGCGGCATAGTAGAGCGCGAACATGCACGAAAACGCCCCGGCCCGGGCGAAGACATGGAAGGTGGTGGCCCTGACCAGAAGCGATTGTCGCACCGACCATGACCAAAGCGGCAAGACCCTGTCGATGGGTTCGCTGATGACCATGGCCCCGGGAGCGAACGCGACCCGTCCTCCGACCAGGTCGCATCGCTTCTTCACCATCAGGTCGTCGGTGGCCGCCGTCGCCCACGCCGACAGCAGGCCCATTTTTTCCATGAACGACCTGCGGAACGCCATGGCGCCGCCCCAAACCGTGCCGCTGTTGGCGTGAAGCATGCACAGGGCTGAGTCCCATGCCGCGTGGAGCCTTCCAGCCGGCCCGCAATTTTCAGGGAAATACCAGCGGAATCCCGAGGTGACATCGTGGGATTCAAGCCCGCGCACCAGGGCCGTGAGCCACCGCGCGTCGCGGACAAGACCGTCGGAGTCGGCGAACGCGAAAACCTCGCTGGCGGGATCCGCCGCGGCGATCGCGGCGATCTGGTTGGAGATCTTGGAGACACAACCGGGTAGCTGGGGAGCGACGACGAGCCTGGCGGATCGGCCGGGATGCCTGTCCATCAGGTCGCGGATGACGGGAGCGGCCTCGTCATCGCCGGAATCAACGGCAAAAACAATCTCGTAATTAGGATATTCGTGGTTGAAGTGCGCCGACAGCGACTGCCACAGGCCCGGCTCGCTGCCCTTGCAGGGAATCACCAGCGTAACCCTCGGCATCAGCCCCGACGCGGGACTGACGCGGTTGGGCATTTGAATCACGCGGCGGGCCAGGAGGATCCCGATGAGGGAAAACAGGGCCATGAACACGGCGATGGCGACAAATGCCGTTTCGAACATCGCGGCCCCTTCCAGCCAGCGGAATCGGTGCGCCGCGCGCCGCTATCCACCTTGTTGTATGAGGTAGGCGAGAAGGTCAGCCATCGAGGCCGGGGGGATTTCCTTCTCAAGCCCCTCGGGCATCAGGGATTGTCCCGTCGCCTCGACCGAGTCGATCTGGCCCCTCAGCAGGACCTCCTCCACCCCCTCGGCCCGCTTGAGCGTGAGGCTGCCGGCGGTTTCCACGGCCGTCAACCCGGTCGTGGTCCGTCCCGATCTCAAGGTCACGACCTGATTGACATACCGGGCGTCGATCTCACGGTTGGGGTCGAGGATGGCCACGAGCAAGGTGGCCTTGTCCTTGCCCTTGAGGGCGGCGAGGAGGTCGGGGCCGACCACATGGCCGGTGTTCTCCAGCCTGTGGCATGTGGCGCAGTTCTTGCGGAACACGGCCCTTCCCTTGTCGGGGTCGGATGGAGTTTCAGGCGCCGAGGCCGCCTTGTACGACTCCAGCACCTTGGCACGCGAGGCTGAACCGCTGGTGAGCCGGCCGGCCAGGTCCGGTTTTTTTCTTTCGGTGGCGTGACGAGCCATCCGCTGCCTTGTGGCGCCCTCGAGCAGGCCGGGGCTAACGGCGCCCGAATCCAAAGCCACCAGCAGGGCGTCCCTGCCGGCGGCTGAGCCGGCTAGAAACAGCTCGGCTTCCCTTCGCCCCGCCGCCGAGAGACCCTTGAGCGATTCCACAACCTTCGCCAGCGTGCCCGGGTTGGTTCCCCGGGACGCCAAGCCTTGCACCGCGGCGACCTGCAGTTCGACGGGGGAGCGACCGGACAGCCATGTTTCAACGGCCTCCGTCGTCGGTTCCTCGGATGAAAGCATCGATAAACCCAGGCTTTCCACACGGTCCGCCAGCGGCACCTTGTCGTCGAGTGATTTCCTGCCCGCGGCATCCAGGCGAGCTTTCACCATGGCCAGGGCGGTTTTCGCCATGGGGTTCTTGGACTTTTCAAGGTCGACCAAGGAATTGCCCGCGCGGCGCATTCCCTTGGCCAGTCCCGCCAGCGCCGGGGCCTGCCACGATTCAGGCAAACGCGACCACGAAACCAGAAACGAGGTCCTGTCCGTCACCGTGCCGTCGCCCGCCAGCACCGAAAGCCGATTGATCGCATCCCTCGTGGCGTTGTCCGGCGCCTTGCCACCGACAAGCTTCACCCACGATTCAAGGATGGCGCCATGGTCGCTTGTGGCCAGGCTAAGCGCCGCGAGGCTGATCCAAGGGTCGGAGGCGTCGCGTTCCAGCGCGGCGGCGATGATGTCGGCGGCCGCGCGGCCGCTGCTTCCCATGGAAGCGAGCGCCTGAAGCCTCACGCGAGGCGACGGGTCGGTCGCCACGAGCGCCAGTTCGGCGGCCATGGCCCGGGCGCGTTCCTCTGAATGTCCGGCCAGCACCGCGGCCTGCTCCCTCACCTCGTCCCTGGCGTGATCCAGGCCCGCGCGGATGAGCGCGTTGTCGAGGGCGCCGAGGCGTTCAAGCGTCCAAAGGCCATGAATCCACCCGGGCCAGTACAGGTCGGCTTTCAGGCCGGCCTTGATGGCGCCCGGGGCGCTCGGATCATTGCGCTCGATCAATAACCTTTGCGCCGTGTTTCGCCTCCACGGGTTCGAATCGGAAAGCCAGGCAACCAGGCCCGACACCGATGATGGCGCCGGCTCAACCCGGGGTTTGTGGTTCGCGTCCCGTATCCTCCAGACGCGGCCACGACCCTGGGTTTCCAGGCGCAGGCGCTTGAGAATGTCCTCGGGAAGCGACAGGGGCGTCTCGATCGCCTCTCGGTAGAAATCGCACAAGACAAGCCCGCCGTCGGGCCCGATGGCCAGGTGCACGGGCCGGAAAAAATTGTCCTTGGAGGCCAGGATTTCAGCATCGGCATCGGCGCGGCGGGCCGTGAATCCCGCGCCTGAAGGCTCGATGATGTCGCGGTGGACGAGGTTGTTGGCGGGATCGCATGTCACGACCGATCCCTGAAGTTCCTTGGAAAAGGCGGGCCCCTCGAGGAATGCCGGGCTGCAACCCGAGGTGGTGTATCCCCCCGGTACCAGTTCGGTGCGGGCGAACCTTTTCGAGTCGGCGCTGGCCGCGCGGCGGCTTGTGCGTTCCACGCGCCACGGTTCGAACGCGCTGACGCGGAACAGCTTGATGGCCGAGCCTTCCTGATGGATGTCCACCGTGAGCGGGGGCGGCACCAGCGAGGGGTTGCGCCGCACCACCTTGTCCTCCAGGGCCAGGAAGCGAAGGACCTGGCTGTTGGTGTTGGTGAACCAGCGGCCCCCCGCGTCGCGCGCCAGGCCATATTGGCCTCCCCCGGTCACCGCCTCAACGAGCCATGGCTTGTCGGGATCGAACGCGCAGGCCCGGCCCCTTAGTTCAAGCTTCACCTCGGGTTTTTCCGGGCAAATGATCGTGCCTCCGGCGCCACCCACCATGATGCGGGCCCGGCCATCGAGATCGAGGTTGAGCGTGTTCACCAGTTGCTGGATGTTCGGAAGGACGAACCCGGTGAGAAGAACCTTTTTCTCATCGGCGATTCCGTCACCGGAAGTGTCCTTGAGGTAGATGATGTCCGGCGCCATGGCTACGATGATGCCGCCCCGCCAGGGCAGGATGCCCATGGGAAACCTCAGGCCCTTGGCGAAAATCGTTGACTTCTCATACTTGCCGTCGCCGTCGGCATCCTCCAGCAAGCGGATGGTGCCCGAACTGACTTCTCCCGTCCCCACTCCCTTGTTGGGGTATCCTCGCATCTCGGCCACATACATCCGCCCGCGTTCGTCGAAGGCCGCGCAAACAGGATCGATGACATCCGGTTCATGGGCGATCAACTCGGCGACCAGCCCGTGCCTGAGTTGAAGGGCTGACGCGGCTTGCGCGGGGGCCAGCGGACCGACCGGCGGCGCCAGCATTTCCTGGGCCCGCATCATTGATGAGAAAATCAGGAGGCCGCACAAGGGAAGCAGGCGCATCGGGAAACTCCGCGCGGTTGGCATATTCCCGTAAGCTAAACGCTGTTGAGCTTTCCAGCAACCGGGAACATCGATGGCGGGCTGTCTCCTCATCGTCGGGGCCAGTGCCCGGGCCTGCGCCGAATCGGCGGTCCGGGCGGGATATGAACCCGTTTCATTCGACCTGTTTTGCGACCAGGATCTGCTGGCCTTGGGGCCCGCCACGCGCCTCGAGGCGGGATACCGGGACCTTGACCGAATGTTTCCCGCGGGTGGTGAACCCTGGATGTACACCGGCGGATTGGAGAACCAACCGAGGCTGGTCGACCGACTCGCGGCGCGAAGGCCGCTTTGGGGCATTTCCGGAAGGGCCCTCAGGTGCCTTCGCCGCCCATGGCGATGGTGCGAGAGTCTCCAGGCTGAGGGTTTGCCGGTGCCCGCCTGGGCCAATGCCGCCGGTGAACCGAGCCTGTTGAAACCCCTGTCCGGCGCCGGTGGCAAGGGCATCATCCCTTGGGCGGGAGGGCGTTTGCCGCCCCCATGGCGGGCTTTCCGGCAACGGCGGATCGTAGGCGAACCGGTCGCCTCGCTGTTTTGCGCGTTTGCCAATCGCGTGGAACTCCTCGGCACGACCCGGCAGATCATCGGCGGCCCCGCCGGCCCGTTTTCGTATCGGGGGAGCGTTGGTCCGATCGATTTTGGAACGGCTGCGGATGGCCTTCGCCGGCTTGGCGCGGTACTCGCGGCCCAGTCGGGCGCGCTCGGCTTGTTCGGGATCGATGGCATCCTCGCGGAAGGGCGATTTGTTCCGGTGGAAGTCAATCCACGCTACACGGCCTCGGCCGAGGTGATTGAAATGGCCACCGGTATCCCCACGGTCGCATGGCAAGCCGCGGCGTTCGGGGCCAGCCCGGCACCCTTGCCACGGCCTCCGGCCCGCGTCGTGGCCAAGGAAATCGTCTATGCGAGGCAGGACACCACCGTTCCCGATGGCTTGGCGGGCCTGCCCGGGCTGGCTGATATTCCCGTGCCGGGCGAGATTGTTCCGGCTGGCTGGCCGATCCTGACCATGCGGGCCGCCGGCGCAACCGAGGATGAGGCCGAGGAAGGGCTGAGGTCGTGTCGTGAAGCGTTGGCTGCCAAGCTGTAGCCGACTTCCGCAGGTTTCCGGCACCTTCACTTTGGCCCCTCACTTCGTTCAGGACTCCTAATCGATGAACGGATCTCAATGTGGAGGCTAGACAAAAACTGACAATGCTTGGGAACCCCAGCGAAGTGAGTGGCGAGTCGATCAAGGAACAACTAAAGGAGCCATGACAGAAACAAAAAGAGCCCCGAGCGGGGCCGAAGGCGAACTGAGAGGGATGCATTGGAAATCACCCGCTCACTCCGGCGCTTCGCACCTCCATTCGGGGCTCTTTTCAATTCAATACATTTGACATCGTTGTTTTATCGATGGCATCATCCAAATCATCTATTTGAAGTGCTTTTCAGTGGCTTTTTTCAAGGATTTTCGCGGATGCGACGCGCGGCGGCGGCGAGGGGACAGTCTTCCGGGGTCGAGGGGCCCGACCTGTAAACTTGAAGGAGTTCGCGGGATCTGCCAGCCAGCATTCGCCGAACCTCCCTCCGCCGGCCTTTCACACGCGCGATGGGCATGGCGTCGTAGCCGGTGGTCTGGTGACGCATCCAGGCGATCACGGCGGCCTCGGCGCGACGCCCGATCGGAATCGTCCTTGTGCGAGCGACGGTTCCGCTTCCCACGGGGGTGGCATGGATGGTTACCAGGCGCGCCAGTTTTTCCGCCAGTGGGCCATGCTCGGGATGGAAGTTCAGGAATGAGATGATGGCCGCGTGGAAATCCTCCACATAGGCTTCTTGGACACGCTCCCTTCTCACGAGGTCGGATTGCCGCTTTTTCGCGTAAGCCTCGGTCGACCTTTCTTCCTCCAGTTCGGCCCTGATGCGTGAAATGGTTTCGGCCGCGGCCCACACGCCGCGCGAGAATGTGCGTCGGCCTTGCTTTTCCTGAACAGTCCAAGAGGGCCCGGCCGCCTTCACCCGCCGGGTGAGCGTGGCGTCGCCCGGTTCCAGAAGCGTCCAGCCATCAGGAACACAAAGCACCACGCCGCTTGGAGAAACGACAGAACCCGGCGTCGGACCGGGTTCCGTGATCAGGTTCATTTCATGCGGATTCAATGTCACTCCGGAGAAGGCCCGCCTGTCTCGGGAACAGCGTTTTTTCGTTTCGGTGGGGCGATACCCAAGGCAACCTTATCCGCCAGCCTCAATCCTCGTTAATGATTGACATGATGTCTTCAAAGGAAAGATCTGGAATGGTGTTGTTTCCAGTTCCGGGCGCGAATGTGTCGGAACCGTCTCCACCAGATTGGTTGTTGTCGCCAGATCCACCATCGATGGTGTCGTTTCCGTCGCCACCAAAGATGGAGTCGTCACCTTCTCCACCGTAGATGGTGTCATCGCCGACATCACCAATGAGCCAGTCAACGCCGTCGCCGCCCCAGAGTTCGTCGTCGCCCGTGCCGCCATCGAGGGAATCATTGCCAAGTTGTCCGAACAGCCAATCGAGGCCGATGCCGCCAAAGAGGAAGTCATCTCCCGAACCGCCGTCAAGGTTGTCGTTGCCGTCATCGCCATAGAGGTAGTCGAGGCCGATGCCGCCCCAAACTTGGTCGTTTCCGATGCCGCCCCAAATTTCGTCGTTGCCGTCCCCACCATCAAGAGAGTCGTCTCCCTGGCCACCTTCAATTTGGTCTAGTCCCTGATCTCCATCAATGGTGTCGTTTCCATCGTCACCATTCAGGGTGTCGTTGCCATCTCCCCCGGAGATGTTGTCGTTTTCATTTCCTCCATCGACCGTGTCGTCGCCACCACCGGCGTCAATTTCATCTTCTCCATCGCCCCCGGTGATGTGATCGGCGCCATCATTGCCGTCGAGGGAATCATCACCTTGGCCGCCATCGATTTGGTCAAGGCCCTGGTCACCCTCGATGGAATCATCGCCTGCATCACCGCTCAGGGAGTCATCGCCCTGGCCACCGATGATTTCGTCATTTCCATCACCTCCGTTGGCGGCATCATCGCCCCAACCGCCATCAATCGTGTCTATACCCGAGTTGCCATCAATTCTGTCGTTGCCATCGTTGCCATCAAGTTGATCGTCACCCTGCCCACCGGAGACAGTGTCATTTCCGGTTCCGGCGTCCGCGATGTCGTTTCCATCGCCGCAGTCGAGGGAGTCATTGCCATCGCCACCATTAAGGTTGTCGTTGCCAATGAATCCGATGAGGGTGTCCGCGCCTGCCTCGCCATAGAGCAGGTCATCGCCGGCGCCACCATTGATCGAGTCGTTTCCATCGTTGCCGTTGAGGGTGTCGATGCCATTGCCGCCCGTGACGGCGTCATTGCCCTGCCCGCCTGAAACGGCATCGTTTCCATCATTGCCATTGATGGAGTCGTTGCCGTTGCCGCCGGTGAGGGTGTCGTTGCCGTTATTCCCATTGATGACATCATTCCCGGCGCCGCCATTGATGGAGTCGTTGCCGTCACCGCCGGTGATGGAGTCGTTACCTGCCCCACCGGTGATGGTGTCGTTCCCGGCGCCACCATTGATGGTGACGGGCAGAGTGATGGGCACGCCACCGATAAGCGCTTCGGTGTTGGCGCGAACGACATCGTTCCCGCCACCGGCATTGATCTGCACCGAGACAACCAACCGGGCTTGGAAAGTCGAGCCCGGCACCCCTTGGACACCAATTGTGGCACCCCTGCGGACCAGGGTGATGATGTCGGCCCTTTCGGTGCCGTTGATGATCAGTTGTCCCCGAAACAGCGAGGCGGTGATCCCCGCCGCCGGTGTGGCGCGGGTTTCAAGGGCCTCGATGGCGGGCAAGAATGAGTTGCGGTTCTTCTTGGGATTGAACATGTGGCGCCCCTAGAGAATCATTATGAGTATAGCAAACTATAAGAAGTGTGTTCCGAGAATAGAAAACCCATTCTTTAGCGGAAGGCGAACCATGAAGCGGACAAAAAAATGTAATTTTTCAAAAAAGATTGGATCCGGAACGATTTCAGGCCCCAATCACCAGCGATTCCAGCCGACTCAATCGCCGCTGTCACCGCCCTCATGGTTGTTTTCACATTTTCATTCAAGTTATTGAATTGATCGTGGTTTTCGTCCCAAGGAGAGTATCCTGCCCGGCACCGCCATCAACGGCTTCGTCACCATTTTCACCGTCGAGGGAATCGTTTCCGTTGTCGCTGTTCGGTCAGTAGTTGCTGTCATTGACCCAAGTGAAGGGGGTTGGATAGAAGTTGTTTGCTTAAATAAGAGGAGATATTGCAATGCGTCCGTTGATGGCTTTTGGCATCGCGCTGGCACTATCCTCCGGTTTGGCTGGAACCCCGCTTCTTGATACCAAGGCGCAGTTCAAACTCCCCGCCTTTTCAGGTAGCTACAAAATCGGCACCAAGCAGACCCCGATTTCCTACTCCGCCACGAGGATTAACTTTCCGGTCGGTTCGGGCGGATGGGTGAAAATTGGAACCAAATCGTATTGGGGAGTGACGACCTCCACGCAAAGCGGGATCAACTTGACTTGGTACCACGGCAATGATTCGACTCGCCACGTTGCGGGAAGGGTGAATCTTACGCCAACTCCTCAAGCCAAGTTGACAGGCCCCCTCACCCTGACCGACCCCGCCGGAAAAATCATTGACAGGGGAACAGCAATTTTTTCCGCATCATGAATTGAGCGGTGGACGGATTACGAGATTATCTCGGCCAAGCTTATTTAACACATATTCTGTGCGAAATTTTCATGTTTTCCCCCGCGCCCAAAGTATGGGCCACCGCGGGGCGGGGGCCAAGGAAATTTCAGGGCGGGTCTTCACTCGCCTGCCACTGATGCGGTCAAGCCTGCATCATTTTTCGCCGCGGATGTTCCCCAAGGCCATGAGCGCGAATCCGGTCACAAGGCCGGTGTCGCCTTCCATCCATCGGTCCTTCTCGTTGCTCCATGAGCCGTCCGCTTTCTGGCGCTTGGCCAGAACCGCAAGCATGTCCTTGCGCCAATCGTGCTTGACACCCTTGGCGTCGGTGAACTCCGCCTCACCCAAGGCCGCGAACATCTTGGACCCGCTGCTGAGGGCATAGAAAAGGCCCCACTCCTCGCGACCGGCGGGCATTCCGGGGTTGCGGTCGAGGTCGTAGTTCTTGCGCAGCCAATCGAGCCCGGCCTTCACCCGGGGATCATCCTTGGTCAGTCCGCAGTAAATCAGGCTCTTGATGCCGGCATAGGTGATGGAGGCATAACCGGGCATGCCTCCATTGGAGTCGGGTTGGTCGAACGACTTGGTGGTACCTCCTCCCGCGGAGGAGTAAAGGAAACTGCCATCGTTCACCTTGCCGGCCCAAGGCTGGTCATTGTGCTCGCCCTTGAGGTTCTGGCACCGGCTCACGAAGACCATCGCCTTCTTGTAGGCGGGATCATCCTTGGGAATACCGGCCTCCTTGAGGGCCTCGAGGAAGAACGCGGTGTTGGACAGGTCGGGGCGCGACTTGCTGTCGTACCCGGCGCCTCCAAAGAAATCGCTGTCGCGGCCCTTGCCCTCCGATTCATCCCACTGGAGTTTCTTGAGAAACTTCGCGGCATCGGCAACCACGGCCTTGTAGCTGTCGCGCTTGGCCGCCGCGAGCGCCATGACATTCACGGAAGTGACATAGTTCTGAAGCTGAACCCGGGGGTTGTTTCCTGCGATGTGGCCGGCTTCGGTGTTGATGAGGCCCTCGATGTACTTGAGTCCCTTGGCCACCATCGGATCATCCGGTGACACCTTGCCCCCCTTGATCAACCCTGTCACCACAATGCCTGTCACGCCGGGGCTCAACTTGGTGGACCAGCCACCATTCTCCTCCTGTGTCTTGCGGAGGTACGCCACAGCCTTGGCGGCAACGGCATCGATATCCGGTGTCTGGGCGGTTTTCCGAAGCGCGGTCAATTTTTGCTCAACCGTGGCTTGAATCTGGGATGTTTGTCCAAATGCCCAGGGCGACAGGAACGCGAGGCCGAAAAGGGCGGAGGACGCGACAAGGTGACGGATCATGGCTCATGCTCCAGGAAAGATGGGAATCACTTCATATTACAAGCAAATGTCAGGCCACGGCATCGCCTGTGTTCGAAAGCCTGTTTATGCTCCCGAGGCAACCCTGAGTGGCGCGGGAAGCACCATGGCTGGCGATTGTCGCGCCATGGGAAATAAAAACCCCGGCGGTCAACCGGGGGGTGAGTGGATCGGATTCCTCAAGCGCGATCAGTTCACGATGGCAAGAATATCGTCCTCGGACATGATCAGGTATTCATCGTCGCCCAACTTGACCTCGCTGCCGGCGTAGGAGGAGAAAAGCACTTTGTCGCCTTCCTTCACTTGGAAGGTCGAACGCTTGCCGTTCTCGAGGTACTTGCCCTGCCCCAAGGCAATAACCTTGCCCTTGCGGGGCTTTTCCTGGGCGGCGGAGGGAAGGTAGAGACCCTTGGCGGTCTTTTCCTCGGCTTCCTCGCGCTTGACCACGATCTTGTCGTTGAGGGGTTGCAGTTTCATTGGATCGAGACTCCTGTTGATAAAGCCCGTGTGGCGTTTCAGTCGCCGGTTAGGTCCGCCCCATAGTGCCGCTGGATGGCTCGCGTCACCGAGAACAGGACCATGTCCTTGCGGACCGGTTTCGGCAGGATGCAGTAGACCGATGCCTTCTGGGCCTCGATCATCAAGTTGCGGGACGGGTCGGCGGTCACAAGGATCGCCGGCATGACCGCATGCGTCTGCCGAACCAGTTGCAGGGTCTCCAGGCCGGTGAGTCCGGGCATGTGCATGTCAAACAACGCGAGATGAACCGCGTTCTGTCCGACCACATCCAGGGCCTCCTCGCCACATGAGGCCATGAGCGTCGCAAAACCGGCACCTGCCACCACTTCGCGAAGGGTTTCGCGCATGGCGGGATCATCGTCAGCAATCAGGACCGCATATTCCCAGCGGCCCGCCGTGACGGATGTCATGTCCGGCTCCTTGAGCCCTTGCCCCAGTTGGGTTGGGACCCCCCTCAAACACAACCGACCGGATCCAGCGCCCGGTTCAACAGAATTTTCAGCAAATCGAGTGCCGATGTGCTGCCCAGTTTTCATTCCAGAAAATTACTTGTAAAAACCGGCTTGGCACCAGATCAAACCGCTCGGGCGAGGACCGCAGGGGGCTTGGCGCCTGCCAAAGTGGCATCCGTCGCCGTTTATTTGGGAGTGGACTTTCCAACGGCAGGCAGCCAAAGGCGGTCCGGATCGAAATCGGCATCATCGAGGGGCACGGGGAAAGCCCGGTCGAACTTGTAGAACTCGAGTTCCAAGCCGTTTTCATCCCAGGTGGTCAGGATGGTCGGCAGGCCGCTCTCGGTGGAAAAACAGATCAACCGCTTGGCGCCCCTGGGGAAGTGCGGGTCGTATCCGGGCGGGAAAGTCATTTCCACGGCGGCTTGCTTCGCGGGAAATTCGGGCCTGACCACCAGTCCCAGGCTCTTGATGTTTCCCTGGGGCAAGGCGCCCCTTTGCCAATCCTCGACCACCTTGCGATAACGGAGCACAGCGCCCCCGTAGCCGCTGTCCATGATGCTGTAACGGGTGCTTCCCTTGGCCATGTTGCTGTTGATGTCCACCTTCATGCGGCGATTCCCTCCGATCAGGGGAATGTCTCCCGACGCGGTGATGACCTGCATGGCGTTCTCGTCTGTCGCCCGGTTGTAAATGATTTGCCGGCCCTGGGCATCGGTGTCGAGCCACTTCATGTGCACGGCGAAAGGTTCGCGGCGCATCTTGAGAAGCACCGTTTCCTCGGGCTTGATTCCCTTGCCGAGATTTTCCCGGCGGGTGAACCGAAGGATGCAGCCATTGAGAGACTCGTAGGCGGCGACCGCCTTGGTGGCCAGGAGACCGGGGTCGGTGGCGGGGTCTGGTGTTCCGGGAGTGGTTTGTTCGGCCTGGCTGGCGGAAGCCTTGATGATGGCGGATTTCGCATTCCTAGGCGATTGGGTGTCGGCCTGGTTGAGGGCAACGGACTTGTCCTGTTTGCCAAAAGGCCAGAAAGGAAGCGGAACCACGGGGAAAGGCTTGGGCGGTTCCACCGCATCGGCCCAAGGCGCGCTTGAGGCGATCAACAGGATGGCCGTCGCGAAAATCCGGGTATGCCTGCCGTGGCCCATAAACCGATTCCGAAGGCGGGTGCAACGCCCGCCTTCCCTGGCATGGCGTCGACCGCGGCGCGGAACAATACCCACCGGCAATACCCGGGAAAAGGCCTATTCGTCAGGTGAGTTGCCAAACCCCGCACCGGGCGGGGTTTGCGGACAAAAAATCAGGGCCAGCGGCAGCCCCGCGATGAAGCCCCCGATGTGGGCGCCATAGGCCACCCCTCCCGATCCATCCTTGTCGTACGAGGCGCTGACCACTTGCATCACAAACCAAAGGCCTACCGCCACGATGGCCGGAACCTCGGTGATGAACCGGAACATGAGCACCTTCACCCGGTTCGCGGGAAACAGCAGCATGTAGGCGCCCATGACCGCGGATATGGCGCCCGAAGCGCCGAGGCATGGCACCCGGGGATCACCCCGGAAAGCGTAAACCGCCGCCACATGGGCGCCGCCGGCGGCCAACCCGCCGAGCAGGTAGAAGCCAAGGTACCGCGCCGATCCGAACCGGCTTTCGATGTTGTCACCGAAAATCCACAGGAACAGCATGTTTCCCAGGAGGTGCATGATGGAGCCATGCATGAACATGCTGGTGAACGGGGTGAGGTAGACCGACGGGGTCGCGCCCAGTCCCGGGTCCCGCACATCCATGACGCGATTGTTGTGCTTCATCAGGCGCGTTTCCGCGGGCCTGACCAGATCCTTTCCCGTGACGATCTCCTCGGGAACCAGCGACCATGAAACCGTGAACGGAGCGCCCTCGGGCATGCCGGCGCGCTGGGGAACGAGGAAGACAAGGACACACACCGCGATGAGCGAGTAATTGACCACGGCAAATCCGCGGTTTTGGGAGTTGTCGTCACCCAAAGGCATCATGACGGGCGCTCCGGATGGGAACCTCAGGCCAGTATGGGTTGGATGACCTTTCCAGCGACATCGGTGAGCCGTTCGTCGCGACCCGCGTGGGGGTAGGTGAGCCTTTCGTGGTCCATGCCGAGCAGGTGCAGGATGGTGGCGTGGAAATCGTTCACCGAAACGCGGCCCTCGGCGGCATACAAGCCGACTTCATCAGTGGATCCGTGGACATGGCCGCCCTTCACGCCGCCGCCGGCCATCCACATGGTGAAGCCGTAGTGGTTGTGGTCGCGTCCCAGGGTTCCCTGCGAAGTGGGCAAGCGGCCGAACTCCGTCGCCCAGACCACGAGGGTCTCATCGAGCATGCCGCGGGATCGGAGGTCGGCCAGAAGCCCGGCGATGGGCCGGTCGACATGGCCGCACATCTTCTGGTGGTTGCCGTTGATGTCGTCGTGGGCATCCCACTGCATCGAGAGCGGGCCTCCGCCGGAATACACCTGGATGAACCTCACGCCGCGCTCGACCAGCCTGCGGGCCAGGAGCAGCCGCGAGCCGAAGTCGGCGCTGGCGGGGTTGTCGATGCCATACAGGTTCCGGGTGATTGCGCTTTCCCGGGCGAGGTCGACGGCCTCGGGCGCGCTCATCTGCATCCGGAACGCCAGTTCGTAGGTCGCCGTGCGGGCGGAGAGCCGGCTGTCGGCGGGATCCTCGACGAGTTTGTTGAGTCCCTTGATCAGCTCGAGGCTTCGCGCCTGGCGCTCGCGGGTCACTCCGCCGGGAGGATTGAGGTAGAGCAGGGGATTGGGGCCCCGGCGGAGCAGGGTTCCCTGGTAGGTGGCCGGCAAGTAGGCCGATCCCCAGCATGGCGCGCCTCCCTCGGGCGTGCCCTCGGGCTGGAGGAGGACACAGAAGGCCGGAAGGTTTTCGGCGGGGCTTCCCAGCCCGTAAGCCACCCATGAGCCGAGGGTGGGGTGGCCCGGGAACATCCGGCCGGAGTGCATTTCGTACATGGCGGGTGCGTGAACGCTGCTGTTGGCGTGGCAGGCGTTGAGGTAGCAGATGTCGTCGACCCGGCCGGCCAGGTTGGGCAGCAGGTCGCTCATCCACAACCCCGACCGCCCGTGGCGCCTGAAGGACCGGGTGCTGGCCAGGCACTTGGTGTCCCCCTTGGTGAATTGGCTCACCGGCTTGCCAAACGACTCGGGCAGCGCCTTGCCACCCAGGCGGGTGAGTTCGGGCTTGGGGTCGAACAGGTCCATTTGGCTGGGACCGCCGACCATGAACATGAAGATGACCGCCTTGGCCCGGGGCGCGAAGTGTGGTGGCTTCGCGGCAAGGGGGTTGGCACCCGCCTCCTCCTTGGCCATGAGGTGGGAAAGCGCCATCGACATGGGCAGGCCCGGGGCGCTGGCGAGGAATTCCCTGCGGATCATGGCTCGCTCCTGCAATCAGTGGCCTCGGGGCCCCGCGAGAGCCGCCACCTCGGCGGGCTTCAGGGCCTGGCTGAACACGGCGACCTCGTCCAAACGGCCTTCCCAGTTCGAGGCGTTGTCGGTGTTGCCGCCGATATAAAGCCGCGACGACGGGCCCGCGGGGGGCGGGGGGGCCTTGCAGGCGATTTCCGGTTGGGCTTGCCCGTCGAGGTGCACCCGGACATCCTCCCCCTGCCTGACAAGGACCACATGACGCCATTGCCAGCGGCCGATTTCCAATCGTCCGGCGACCACCGACCCGTCACCGGCGCGGAAGATCAGCCTTCCGGGGTTCCCGGTGCCGCCCAAACCGAGGTGGTCGCCACGGGTTCCCCTGTCATGTCCCCGGGAAAAACACCATCCGGCCACGGGACGCGCCCCGACCGGCAACCCATTGTAGACCCACATCGACACGGAATAGTCGGACCCGGCGAGGCCGGTCACCCGTGCTTCCATGCGGCCGCCGGCAAAGTGCGCCGCCCGGCTTGGCGGCTTGTTCTTCTCGGTGAGTGGCGCTCCCTCGAGGTGGAACACCACCCCGGGTTCATGGAATCCGTCGTTGCCCCGGCCGGAACGGTCGAAGGCCCTGGGGCCCGACATGTCGTCGAGGCTCCAGTAGGCCAGTGGACGCAGGGCCATGACGGCGGCGGAATGCCCCGATGACACGGGTTCCGGCTCCCTCCTCGGCTTGCCCGACACCTTTTCCAGCAGTCCCAGCGCCGCCTCGACGATCCTCGGCTCGGCGGAAGGCTCCAGTCCCGCGGAGCGGGCGTTCCATGTGTTGTAACCGCCCAGGACATGTTGCTCCGGGGGCGGGATGTAACCATCGCCCCCGTTGGCCAGTTCGATGACCATGGTTTGCTCCAGGGGGGAACCCGCCTTCAGCTTCAGCCCGGTGAGCGCGTAGGTTTCGCATGGTGTCGTGGCCAAGGCGATGTCGCCGATCCGCAACGCCTGCACCACGACATCGGTTCCTTGCCGCTCATGAAGCATGACCTGCTCGCGGGCGTAGATTTCAGGCTGGGTCTTGGGCAGCCTGTCTCCCATGGAGGCGACGATTCGCTGGGCCCATTCGAGGCGCTGGAGGTCGGGAACCCTGTACTTCATCGGAATCCGGGCCTCGGCCATCGCCACGGTGGCGTCATTGGAGTGCCGGATATCCTTGCAGGCGGCCGCGGCGATGTCGGCCAGTTGGTTGGCGTAGGCCTCGATGGTCGGTTCCTCACCGGGCTTCGGGGCCGGCTTGCGGTAATCGCGCCGCCAGATGTCGCCGCTGCATCCATGCGACATGATGCCCACGAAAGGCGGCTTTCCGCCCGGGCTTGCCGGGGAAAGTCGGCTTTTCATGGCCTCGCAGAACAGGCCGAAGTAATCGGCGCTGATGGCCGAGTCGCCGAAGTAGTGCATTGAAAAGTTGGCCAACAAGGCGATCGGCCGGCCGTCCCTCGAACGGAGGGAAAGCATTGGAAGCGAAGGATCAGGCGGCCCCGATTCTCCCGTGACATCGTCGATGACGCGGCCGGCGTGCATGTTGGCGCGCACGGTCCTGTTGCCGAAAGGGTCGGCCAGCATCCTGTCGGGCCGCAGGATCCAGCGCCTCAGCGCGGTGTGGTTTGGAGCGAAGGCCCGGGCCCAACCGACCTGGGCGGGTTCCAGGTTGGCGTGGGCCGCGGCGATGGCCGACACAAGCCGCGCCTTGAGCAGCGGCGTGTAGACGGGGTCGGCATCGGTGCCGAGGCAACCCATCGAAGCGGCCGCGGAATGGGTGTGCGTGGCGCCAATGAGAATCCGCTCGGGGGGAATCGGGGTCTTCCGGGCGGACTCCGCCTTCACCTCATCAAGGAACGGGCGGCCCATCATGCAACTGTCGACAATGACGATGGCGCATTTGACCTTGCCGTCATCAACGACCAGGGCCCTCGCGTGAAGCGGCGTCTTCACCCGGGTGGCTGTCGCGCTCGTCATGCCGCCGTTGACCAGCACCGGGAAGGTCGCGGGCGTGACATCGATGGAAGCGGCGCCCGCGCGAAATCCGCCGGGATCGGCGGCAAGCGCGAGGGCCATCATGAGCAGTGGCATTCCGGTTTCTCCGCGAATCGTTTTCAGGGCGCGGCGGGTTCCGCCTCATCGCCCCGGTTGGCCTCGAGCAGGTCTTCCCATGCTTTCACGGCCTTGCGCGCCACGCCACGCTTTTCGCTGATTTCCTTGTCCCGTTCCATCGGCCATTCGCGGCCGGAGGCAAGGCAATCCGCCACGATGCCGGCGTAGGCGCCCGTGGCGGCCAGCACCGCCATGGCGTGGTCGCGCGCCTTGGTAGAGACGGTTCCCCTTACCTCCAGCGACTTCCAGTCGGCGGCGAGGCCCCCGCCCGATTCAACCGACTCCCTCGCCAGCCGCGCGCCCGCCTCGGCGGCTTTCCCGTTGCGGCGGAACTTTTCGCGCTGCAGGAGCGGATGCCAATGGAGATCCTCGTCCTCGCGGAATTTCTGGATATGCCTGGCCACGGAGGGCACCAGGCGCTTGTTG
>Ga0194133_10000466_pt1 | contig 82766 bp, 75 predicted proteins | sample TA2KigOf40mmetaG_FD_155448 | JGI IMG/M metagenome (GOLD analysis project Ga0194133, IMG submission 155448) | Freshwater microbial communities from Lake Tanganyika, Tanzania - TA2015055 Kigoma Offshore 40m | ecosystem: Environmental > Aquatic > Freshwater > Lake | place: Tanzania: Lake... | reverse complement strand
GAACGGGCGGGTAAAAAACAGTAGCGGCTCTACGATCGGTTATATCGAAGAAGGAAGGGTCAAAAATAGTAGTGGCTCTACGATCGGCTACTACTCCATGGAGCGTATTCAAAACAGCAGCGGATCTACTATTGGTTACTTCGAAGATGGCCGAGTAAAGAACAGCAGCGGATCCACTATCGGTTATGTAGAGGATGGCCGGGTTAAATCAGCCTCGGGCTCCACGTTTGGCTACTTCGAAGGTGTTCGACGTATCGAAGCGGCTCTTTACTTTTTCTTTTTCTTTTACTAAGACCGCTACTGGATAGCAAAACGTACACTGCCTTGGCTTCTGGCGAAGGGGCGGGTCATTATCTTAGGTCGAGTAATCCGAAAGTGTACTACTTACAACGGATTATTCTTGATTGTACTATGTTTTTATAGAACTAAAGCGCTGGGTTTTTTAGTATCTTCATACTAATCGTTTGCCATGAAAAAATATTGCTATCAAAACAGTCGTCGCCAATTTTTGCGCACGACCGGCACCTTGGCGGCCTTTTCACTGGCCCCGACCATGTTGGTCAAGGCCTTCCCCATTGAGAACGCCATCCCCCAACCGGTCCCCAAAGAAAAAATCACCCTGCTCGTAAACGGCATTGAGCGCAGCGCCGAAATAGACGGCCGCACAACACTGCTAGACTTTTTACGCGAACAATTGGGGTTGACCGGAACAAAAAAGGGGTGTGCCATGGGACAATGCGGAGCTTGTATAGTGCATATAGATGGAAGAAGAATGAACAGTTGTCTTTCGCTGGCTACTTTTAACAATGGAAAAACAGTAACTACCATCGAAGGCTTGGCCAAAGAAGATCAACTACATCCTTTACAAGAGGCCTTTGTGGTCCACGATGCCATGCAGTGTGGGTACTGTACCCCCGGACAGATCATGTCGGGTATTGCCTGTATCCGAGAAAAAAGAGCGGGTAGTCGCGAAGATATTCAACGATATGTGTCCGGTAATATTTGCCGTTGCGGAGCCTATCAAAATATAGTGGATGCGATAGCCTCTGTACAAGAATCAGGAAAAACCGTCTAAACGAAATGCCAGCACTGACAAGTATGGAAAAAAATCAATTCCTAGAAAACGATAGCCCAAGGGCCGATGCCATAGAAAAAGTAACGGGTCGCGCCAAATATGCTGCCGAGCATCGCATCGAAAATATTGCCTATGGTGTTTTTGTTTGCAGCACCATTGCCAAAGGAACCATTCTCACTATAGAAGAGGGACCGGCACGGAAGGCAGAGGGTGTATTGGATATTATTACGTATAAAAACTGTCCTGCCACGCCCGGCTACGAACCCTTATTACCCGATGGAGGCAAAAATCCAAGACAATGGTGGGGACTAAAGGTCTTATATGATAATATCGTTCGTTTTTATGGACAGCCCGTTGCGCTGGTGGTGGCCGATAGTCTTGAAAATGCCAACGCGGCCGCGCTACTAGTGAGCATTCAATACCAAAGCGAACCCTTTGAGACCGATTTTCATTCGGCCAGAAAAGATGCCGCAAAACTAAAAGCCAGTGGTACCTATTCAAGAGGTAATGCTGCCTCACTCGAGGGTGCCTTTGTTAAGGTGAGTGGAGAATACACAACACCGATCGAAGTGCATAGTCCCATGGAATTGCAGGCGACCATTGCTGTATGGGAGGGAGACGATAAGTTGACGGTTTACGATAAAACACAGGGCCCGAAGTCGATGCAGGGGACTCTGGCGAGATTATTTGCTATTCCTGATAAAAATGTTAGGGTGATCGTAAACTATGTGGGCGGTGCTTTTGGTAATGCCTTGCGTCCTTGGCATAATGTACCGGCTGCTTGTATTGCGGCCAAAAAATTAAAACGCCCCGTAAAAGTTGTGCTGACCAGGCCACAGATGTTCAACCTGACAGGCTACCGTCCGCAGTCATGGCAGCAGTTGACCATGGGTGCCGATCAAGACGGAAAATTCCTGGGTATCGATCACCAGGCCATTAGCATGACAGCCCGCTACGAAGATTTTAGAGAAGGGATCGTTAATGCCTCTCGTTTCTTGTACGCCTGCGATCATGTACAAACCAATTATAAATTATTGCCCCTCGATGTAAGTGTACCCACCTGGATGCGTGGACCCGGAGAAGCTACGGGTTGCTTTGCCCTAGAGAGTAGTATCGATCAGTTAGCGCATCAACTAAAAATGGATCCGGTGGCCTTGCGCGTAAAGAATTTCCCAGCGATCAACCCCGAATCCAAGCTGCCTTGGTCATCGAACTACTTGAAGGATTGCTACGAAAAAGGGAAGGAGTTGATCGGTTGGAATAATCGTCCTGCTGTACCCGGCAGTAAAAAAGAAGAGGGGATGTTGGTAGGATACGGAATGGCGAATGGCGTTTTCGGAGCGGGCAGAGGACAAGCCTCTGTTCGGGCTATCTTGCTTCCCAATGGAACCTTGACCCTGCAAAGTGCTGTCAGCGATATGGGGCCAGGCACAACGACCGCTATGATCAAGATTGCAGCGGACAATTTACAGTGGTCACCAGATAAGATCAGGTTTACGCTGGGAGATTCCGATCTACCACCGGGTCCAACACAAGGTGGATCGACTACTACTTCTACGTTGGGCACTGCGGTATATTTAGTTTGTGAGGCCTTAAAAAAATCGTTGCAAGAGCTGGCGCTCACTCACCTCGAAGGATTCAAAGGCGCAACAGCGACAGCGATTGACACGAAAAATGGTATAATAAGCTGGGAGGGGCAACGCGTGACGATTGAAAAATTATTGATCGCAGCCCAAAAACCATTTATAGAGATCACGAAAGATTCACAGGGTACCAACGCACAAGAGTTAAAACATGCCACCAACTCTTTTTCTTGTCACTTTGTAAAAGTGCATGTGCATCCTAAAACCATGGAAATAAAAATAAAGGAAGTAGTTACTACAGCCGATGCCGGAAAGATCATCAGTGACAATACCGCCCGCAGCCAAATGCTAGGGGGGGTGGTCGGTGGCATCGGTATGGCATTGAAAGAAGAGTTGAAATTTGATCATACCACAGGACAAATTATCAATGCCAGTTTTGCTGGCTATCGAGTTCCCCTTCATACCGACATTCCAAAGACTACGGTATGGTTTGTCAATAAGCCAGATCCCATCATCAATCCTATTGGGGCAAAGGGACTGGGAGAGATCGCCTTGATCGGCTTAGCGGCAGCAATCGCCAATGCCATATTCAATGCTACCGGTAAAAGGGTGAGAGACCTGCCCATCACACCCGAAAAATTAGGATATAAAACCAAGTAAGTTTATGGCTACTACGTTGAAAAAATTATTTAGTATCGGACTATTCTTTCTTGTAATGAACAGATTGTCGGCACAAAAGCAGAACCCGCCGGGAGCCGACGTCTACATGAATTATTGCAGCGCTTGTCATGGAAAGAATCTCGAAGGAGGGCAAGCGCCTTCGCTACTAACGTCCAAGTGGAAGCAAGGTGAAACCAAAAAAGCGATTATCCAGACCATCAAAAAAGGAGTAGCCAATACCTCAATGATGGCTTGGGAAAATATGCTCACTGAAAAGCAGATCGAAGCAGTGGCGGACTACATGTTGTTGCTAAAGAAAAAGAAGCCCGCTTCGACTTCCAAGGGCTAATCTTCTCTTATTCCCCCTGATGGCAAGGGAGCCGATCTTGTTTTTTTGAACAGATCGATATAATACCCGATCACCAAAAAGTCGCGGCCGATCTCGTCATTGATCCGGTAATCGAATTGATGCAGATAGCCCAGTTGTAAGGTCGTATGACGACCAGGCTTATAATTGATAGCGATCTGCAGACGGTTTCGCTCAAAATAAGGCTCTCGACCGGTAAAGAATAATTCGTTGCTCAGGCTCAATTGAAAAGGTTTGTATCCCCTTACCTCTTTTCCAAATGGGAAAAAACTACCCAATCGGTAGCGAAACCGGTTACGAAAACCATTGCTGGTCCAACGCATTTCGGCGCGGTAGCGCTGCTCGATCTTAACACCCAACACCTCTTGGGTTAAAACTACCTGCGGCCAAAGCCTAAACTCACTATTATTCTTGGGGGTTATAAAGTTTCCTCCTTCTCGATAGGTTTGATAGCTGCCCATACCCAAGGCCAGTTGTAGCCCTTGGGTGGGCTTATACTGTACCCCGCCCTTATACTCATAATAATGAAACTGATCGTAAAATTTCAAGGAACGAAGCTGTGCCTCTCCGAAAAAACTTAGCCGATGACTTTTCGTATACTTAATATGAAGAATATTCCAACTACCAAGATCTTTATACTGCGCATATAGCGTTACACCAGACGACCAGCATATAATTGCCAGCACTACAGTATTCAGCTTCTTCAACGCTATCTTGATCATGAACGAGAAATAGATATGGCAAGCAAAATTACTTGAAAATTTTCGAGTACTTTTATTGTAAATACGGGTTTGCCATGAAAAAAGAGATCGCGATCAAATGGATCAACCTGCTCGCTTTTGCGGCTTCACTTTATGTGAATTACTTGTCCGTGGTAACGCAATTAGGGGGAAAGTCGATTCGGGAATTATCCGATAAGTATAGCAACCTGTTTACACCCGCTAATCAAACCTTTGCGATTTGGAGTTTGATCTATACCCTGGTATTTGTTTTTTTGATCACCCAATTTTTTTCACGCAGCGGCGAGAAACAGTTTTCGAACAGTTTTCTTTTTTTGATCAGTTGTGCTTTGAATGCGGGATGGATTGTGGCTTGGCAACTGGAATATATTGGCTTGTCACTGGTGATCATGTTGGCCCTGCTGGCGGTACTGGCCCGGATCAATCAACAAGCTACTACCGAAAAGGGGATGTTACAAAAGATCGTTTTTGGTGTTTACCTGGGGTGGATCTGTATTGCCACGATCGCCAATGTTACCACCTGGCTAATATCACTGCGGCTTAGCATTCCTTTTTCGATTCAGATCTTTAGTACCCTTGGCATCCTGATCGTGGCCGCGATCGTAGTAGGGTGGGTTATGAAAAAATTAGCCAACCCCTTTTTGGCGATCGCTGTTATTTGGGCTTTTTATGGCGTATATGTAAAACGGCTGGGAGATGTGCCTGAAATAGCCTACACGGCAATGGCCATGGCGATATTGGTTTTACTTTCGATCTGGCTATTTTCGATTCGGCCAACAGGCCGATAAGACTCGCTACATCGTATGGTATGAAAAAGCAGATCAAAAAAGAGAACTTGCCTCAAAAGATTTGCCTGGTCTGTGGGCGGCCATTTACCTGGCGAAAGAAATGGGAGAAAAATTGGGACGAAGTTCGCTATTGTAGTGAGCATTGCCGAAATACCAAGGGAAAAACACCGAAGTAACGGCAGGGTAAGCAAAGGCTTTGCCAGAAACAAAATGAGCTTCTCTTATTTTATAAGTACCTTTCTTTTACTATGCTAAAAATATTTGCTATCGGCTGGTGTATTTTGGTCGGGGCCATTTTGCTGAACGGTATTATTGCTCGTGCGGGTATTATTGGCTGGTACGAATTTATTAGTTTGCTCACTCAAAAAGGATCAGCTACGTTTCGTCTCCTACGCGTGGTAGATTATGTTTGGCTATTCTTGGCTTATCCCTTGTTGCTCGGATTATCGTATAAAGCGGGTGAGCTACTTTATAATGCGGTAATTGATATTTTTTAATGGTCGCAACTGAATGTCGCTATTCTTTCTACTATGAAAAAACTACTTTGCCTCTGGATGCTCTTTCTGATGAGCCTGCCACTGATCGCACAACAAACACAAAAACCACCGCTACACGCCAAAAACTGGATGGCCATTACCGGCAAACCCCTGGCAGCGACGGCGGGCGCTACACTTTTTCAACAAGGAGGAAATGCCGTAGATGCGGCTTGTGCCATGCTGGCCGCTACCTGCACTATGTGGGATGTGCTTAGCTGGGGTGGAGAGACCCAAGCGCTGATCTATAACCCCAAAACAAAAAAAGTAATTGCACTCAATGCAATGGGGGTGGCTCCTACGGGTGCAACGGCAGCGTTCTTTAGAGAGAAGGGGTATGCTTTTCCACCGGAATACGGCCCACTGGCTGCTACCACACCCGGAACACCCGGAGGAATTTGTTTTATGCTGGCAACCTATGGCACTAAAAGTTTACGAGAGGTTCTTGCGCCCGCTATGGAATTAGCCGCTGGATATCCCATTGATGCACAAACAGCCAACAGTATAGAAAGAAACAAAGAGAGGATTAAACAATGGTCATACAGTAAAACTACGTTATTGCCTCATTTGGGAGAAGTGCGCGAAGCGCCCCGCGCGGGAGAGATCTTTGTACAACAAGACCTGCTGAATACCCTACAAAAAATGGTGGAGGCCGAACAACAGGCCTTAGCAAAAGGAGCCGACCGAAAAACAGCGATCATGGCCGCCTATGATCGTTTTTATAAAGGAGATATTGCTGATGAGTTCGTAAGAGCTTGTCAAGAACAAGGAGGGCTTATTACCAAAAAAGACCTGAGCACCTGGAAACCCCAATGGGAAGAACCCCTGATGACCAACTACAAGGGGATCGAAGTATATAAACTTCAATCATGGACACAGGGGCCCGTTATGCTGCAAGCACTCAACATACTAGAAAACTTCGATCTTAAAAAAATGGGTTATAACAGTGCCGAATACATCCACACCATTTACCAATCGATGAACATGGCGTTTGCCGATAGAGATTTTTATTATGGCGATCCGGGTTTTGCGCCGGCAGAACCTATCCGTGGATTGCTCAGTAAAGAATATGCAAAACAGCGGGCAACTCAGCTAAATCTTCTGCAAAACGATATTACTATCGGCCCCGGTGATCCTTATCCTTTTCAACAAGAACAAAATCCCTTTGCAGCGCTGATCAGAAAAAAGGCCATCGATTTGAATGACAGCAGTAGCAGAAATTTTGTACCAGCACACGATAGTGCGGCGATCGCACAGGCAAGTGAAGCGTACCAAGACAGGCTTTGGCGGGGTACCACCTCTGTGGAGGCGGCCGATAAAGAAGGCTGGGTCGTATCCATTACTCCAAGCGGTGGCTGGATTCCAGCCGTTATTGCGGGCAAGACCGGTGTGGGGATGAGTCAGCGACTACAAAGTTTTGTACTGGACTCCACCCTGAATCCCTTTAATGTGATAGCCCCGGGTAAAAGGCCACGAGTCACCTTAACACCCAGCTTTGCACTAAAAGATGGAAAACCCTTTTTATCCTTTGCGGTTCAAGGAGGCGATACGCAAGATCAAAATTTATTGCAGTTCTTTTTGAATATGGTCGAATTCAATATGACCGTACAACAAGCCAGTGAGGCGGCCAACATCAACAGTAATCAACTTTGGTTGTCGCTTGGCGGGAATACGATCAAAGATAGAAAACCCAAGCCCGGGAATATTTTATTGAATGATAAAACCCCCGAGTCGGTTCGGCAAGCCCTTACCAAAATGGGGTACAAGATCAGTTATGATGATCGTACCTCGGGGCCGATCAATGCGATCTTCTTTGACTGGAAGCATGGCTCCTTTTGGGGGGGCTCAAGCAACCATGGAGAAGATTACGGGATTGGCTGGTAAACCCGTTGGCGACCGTTTACCACCTTATAGCCCCCTTGTTGTAAAAATGTTACTACGTTACAAAAGATTAGTGGACTTTTGCAGCTGCTATGCGATATCTCTTTTTGATTTTTCTGCTTTGCGGTTCCGTAACGGCTTTTACCCAAGCCCCGGCTGCCATACCCCTTAAGAATATAACCGCTGTTCGCACCAAGGTGGCCCCCAAAATAGACGGGCTGATCAAAGACAGCGTTTGGCAACAGACAGAACCCGCAACAGGTTTTATTATCAACTCGCCCGATTATGGTAAGCCGGCTTCGCTGCGTACAGAAGTATGGTTGCTCTATGATGATGAGGCCTTGTATGTAGCGGCCAAGAACTATGATAATCCGTCAAGTGTTCGTAAACAGTTGACGGCTCGTGATGGGGAGCAACAACAAGACATTGATTATTTTTCGATCTTTCTCGATACATATAACGACGATCAAAATGGGTTTCAGTTTGTGGTAACCAGTCGTAATGTACAATCTGATGCAAGGATATCTCCTGCTATACAATCGATGTTCGGACTACCCAGCGATTATAGCTGGGATGCGGTTTGGGAAAGTAACGTGGCCTTTACCGATGAGGGGTGGGCCCTTGAGATGAGAATCCCGTATATCTCCCTTCGCTTTTCGAAAAGCGAAGAACAGCGCTGGGGTATCAATTTTCAGCGATTCAGCAGAAGGTTGAACGAAAGTAGTTTTTGGAATCCGGTGGATCCTAACATAGCAGGATTTGTAAACCAGTTTGGGAATGTGCTGGGGATTACAAATATAGAGCCCGCGCTTCGACTCTCCTTCTTACCCTATGTAACCACGGGCTTTCGCAATACCCCCACAACAAGAGGGTTAGTAAATGAATGGCTTCGCAATGGGGGCATGGATGTTAAATGGGGGGTCAATGAGAGCTTTACGTTCGATGCTACCCTGGTTCCTGATTTCGGACAAGTGATCTCTGATAACCTAATTTTGAACCTGTCTCCTTTTGAGGTGCAGTTTCAAGAGAATCGTCCTTTCTTTACCGAGGGGACCGAATTGTTCAATAAGGCTGGGCTTTTTTACAGCCGACGAATTGGCCTGACGCCCTCGGGCTACTGGCAAGTGAAAAATCGCGTGGCCAATGACCCAAATTTACAGATCATAAAAAATCCGGGGCTTACCCAATTGATCAACGCCTCTAAATTCTCCGGAAGAAATAAAAAGAATTTGGGGATCGGTGTTTTCAATGCCGTTGGGGCGCCGATGATGGCATCGATACTTAATAAGCAGACGGGAAAAACAGAATCGATAGAGACGGAGCCCCTCACCAATTACAGTCTTATCGTTATCGATCAGGCACTCAAGGGGCGCTCGTCGATTACCTTTACCAATACAAATGTGATGCGTAGCGGAACCGCACGCGATGCGAATGTGTCGGCGCTAGATTTTGCACTTTATGATAAGAAAAACAATTACGGCATTGTGGGCACCGGGCGGTACAGTAAGATCATGGGAACAAACCCCTACGACGGGTTTAACACCACGCTGAGTCTTCGTAAGGTCAGCGGCAAGATCCAGTTCAATGTAAACAATAATATAGAATCAGACCGATATGATCCCAACGACTTGGGATTTTTACAGGCGCCCAACGAAGTAACCTCGTCTGCGCAGGTCAGCTACAATCAATTTACGCCCACCAAGAACTTTTTAAGTTATAGATACTCACTGCGCGTTACCAACCAGCAATTATACAAGCCCTTTGTTTGGCAAGAACTACAGGTAGATGCCTCTGCTTTTCATTTTTTCAAAAATTTTTGGGACCTCACCATCTACTATGTTACAAAGCCCAGTTGGCAACACGATTATTTTGAGCTGCGTACGCCCGGCCGTATGATACGTATGATGCCTTGGCATTACGTGGGTATCAATGGTAGTACGGATAGTCGAAAGCGGCTGTATGCAGGGCTTGAACTAGGAATGGGACAAACCCCCGCCTTTCGCAATGCGGAATACATAAATTACGAGCTGACACTTCGATTCCGTTTCAGCGATCGACTCAGTATCGAGTGGAGTGGATCAGGTAACAGTGATAATGGAAATGTGGGTTATGCCTTTAGAAGAGAAGCGAATGGGGAACCCATCGTGGGTTGGCGAGATGTAAAACAGTTTACTACCCTGGTGTCGGGTCTTTATAATTTTACACCCCGTATGTTCTTGACCTTGCGGGCGCGGCACTATTGGAGTAGCGTCCGCTACGAACGATTTTATAATATCGATGCAAAAGGATACTGGATCGACCGGCCCTTTATTGACGGAAACGATAATAACTATAATGCGTACAATCTCGATCTTTTTTACACCTGGGATTTCATGTACGGCAGCCGATTGATTGTTGGCTGGAAAAACTGGATGCCTCTCGACCGCTCCATTGACGGGATGCGCTTTTCGAAATACGGCCAAAACCTGGTAGAGGTCTTTAGAATGCCCCAAGGCAGAGAACTTACGGCAAGGCTTATTTACTTTCTGGATTCACAAAAACTCAAGCGAAAGAAGCGCTAAGGAATAGCTTACCTTTGTAAGTAGAATTCTTTCTTTTTTATTATAAAAAAGAGTGCCTTGTTTACCCGCGCTGAGGCCGGCCTGCCTTGTCAAGGTTGTGGAAGCCCAACCCGCTCGCCTCTTTTATACAACTACCGTTGCCAGCGTTGCGGTTTTGAAAAAAAGAGGAGTTTCCGGCTGGAAAAAAGACAGAGGACCCGATGTACTGCGATATTTGTAATCCATAACTATGAGTCATTTACTAATTAAAAACGCTCGCATTATCAACGAAGGCACCGAACTGGTCGGTGATATTCATATTCATAAGGAGCGTATCGCTAAAATTGATCGTCACATTTCGTTAGCCCCCGAACTACGCTATCAAGAAATAGAGGCGGACGGCGCTGTACTGCTACCGGGCGTTATCGACGCACACGTCCACTTCAGAGACCCGGGCTTAACCTATAAGGGTGATATTGCCTCTGAATCGAGGGCGGCTGTATCGGGTGGGGTCACCTCGTTTATGGATATGCCCAATACGATTCCCAATACGATTACGGTAGAGGCGTTAGAAGAAAAATATAAGATTGCCGCAGCCAATTCGGTCGCGAACTATTCCTTTTTTATGGGGCTCACCCGAGATAATATGGAAGAGGCGCTAAAGTTGGGAACAGAGGATGTGTGCGGGCTTACCGATGATGGTTTGTATTTCGACGAGAACCATTCGCTACTTTGTAATAATCACCCTTATCTCGAAAAACTTTTTGCGCGTACCGGACACCTGGTAGCCCTGCATTCCGAAGATGAGGCGATCATGGCAAATAACTACGCGAAGGCGAGACAAACCTTCGGTGATGCTATTCCTCCGCATTTTCATAGCATTATTCGGGATGAACTCGCTTGTCTATCCTCTACCAAAAGTTTGATAGGGCTTTCTAAGCGTTTCAATAATCGCTTACACGTTTTGCATATTTCTACCGGAGCCGAGGGATTGTTATTTGAGGCGATACCGCCAGGAGACAACAAAAGAATCACCTCGGAGGTATGTGTTCATCACTTGGTCTTTACCACTGACGATTACGCGCGGTTGGGTAACAAGATCAAATGGAATCCTTCTGTAAAACCAACGGGTAATCCCGATGTGCTATTGAAAGCTTTATTGGATCATCAGATTGATATGGTGGCGACCGATCATGCACCCCATAGTTGGCAAGAGAAAGAAGGTATATACGACCAGGTCAAACCCGGTGGGCCGATGATCCAGCATTCGCTGATCATGCTACTGGAATTTTATCATGATAAAAAACTCACGCTTACGCAACTGGCGGAGAAAACCAGTCATCGGGTTGCCGACGTGTATAAAATAAAAGAGCGGGGTTTTATAAGGGAGGGATATTTTGCAGACTTGGTGTTGGTCGATTTAAATAGCCCCTGGCAAATTACCGAAGACAGTCTTCGCTATAAGTGTAAATGGTCTCCCTTGGTTGGAAATAGGGTTAGGAGTAGAGTCAAAAACGACGCTGGTCAATGGGGCGGTGGTTTTTGATGGAGAAAATATAATCGATGATCAACGGGGTAAGCGGCTTACCTTTAGTAAAATCCGATAATCGCCACTAATGGAAAACAGCAGTTTCGAGATTTTAGTATCTAATCTGACCAATCCGACCTTGTTGTTTTTTTGTTAGGGATCGTTGCGGCTCTTCTTAAAAGCGATCTGGAAATTCCCGCCACCTCCATTAAGTTTATTTCTCTTTACTTACTTTTTTCGATCGGATTTAAGGGGGGACAAGAACTGGAACACGGAGGTTCGGGTATCGAGATCTGGGCCTCGGTCTTATTCGGTATGGCCTTGGCAACAATAATTCCTGTTTATTCTTTTTACATTCTCCGAAATAAGGTTGGGGTTAGTAATGCAGGCGCGATCGCGGCTTCGTATGGATCAGTAAGTGCAGTTACGTTCGTGTCGGCCGTAAGTTTTTTAGAGATCCAGGGCCAACCCTTTGGTGGGCACATGATGGCTGTAATGGCGTTGATGGAATTTCCAGCTATCATTATGGGCTTCGTGTTGATCAAACAATACGATAAAGAGCGCGAACAGTCCGTTAATATGCTAGGGATCTTAAAACACGCCATATCGAATGGCAGCGTCCTGATGATCGTGGGCAGTCTGGTTATTGGAATGGTCGCTGACTCAAAACAAGCCGAAGGCATCACCCCGTTTACCACCGATATCTTTGAAGGATTTCTTGCGGTTTTTTTATTAGAGATGGGGATGATAACAGTAAAACGGTTTTCGAGCTTTAAAAAGCATGGGCTTTTTGTATTCTTGTTTGCTCTGCTAATACCCCTTTTCAACGGCTGCGCCGTAGCCATGCTGAGCCACTTTATTAGTGATTCTGTTGGGACACGTTTTATTTTTGCGATCTTGGCAGCAAGCGCCTCTTATATTGCGGTGCCAGCCGCCATGCGCTTAGCGGCACCCGATTCAGATCCCGGGCTTTACATACCTATGGCACTGGGAGTTACCTTTCCGTTTAATATCACCGTTGGTTTTCCGCTCTACTATCTATTAGTGCAATAGTTTTGCGAAGCTGTATTACCCTATTGCAATACGATAACGGGCAAGCCTTTTTCTTTTACCATATTGTTGAATGCCTTGAGCCCCTCTTCGAGCAGTTGATTTAATTGGCGGGTGGCCCCATCTACCTCTTTTGCCAATACCGCATAGACATCGCGTGCTTGTTGCGGGGGGGCCATGTTACCACTACTCGCCATATCGAAGACGCCACTCAATTTATCATCTAAGCGTATGGGATAGTTGAGCACATCTTGGCCACTCTTTGCCTTGGTCTGGTGCAATTGCTCCTCAATGGTCGTCATCGCTTTTATCAAACTATCTGATAATTGGCTCAGCTCTTTAGGGCAAGACTTTCCCTGGCGCTGTACAAAATCCTTTAGCTGGTTGCGAGCCTGACGAATATTTTTTATTGCCTTGATAGTTTCATTAAAGGTGCCTTGCACTTGTTGCAAAAAGATAAACTGCGCCGTATAGTCTTCTAAAGAGCAACGATAGTTAGGGTCTGCCACCAATTGAAGGGGCACCCGAACAGAATCATTATCTACTGTTATCATTGCATAATACATACCGGGGGGTGCCGTAATGGTTCCAGGCACCCCATTCCACAAGATCAAGTCATCCAGTTTTTCGGCAGCCGGATATTGCAGGTCCCATACAAAACGATTGAATCCTTTGTTTAGCTTGATTGGGTTGTTCTTTGATTCGGTGGTAGTGCGGCTGATCTCTTTTCCATCAGTACTAAAAATGGCAACCGACGCCTTACTACTATCTGAAATTTGTTGACTGTAAAAATTAATTACTGCCCCTTTTGGTGGATTGGCCGCTGCAGTTGGCGGCATTGAACTATTGGCACCCCACCGGCTTTGTACCGGGGCTACTCGATAAGCCGGATTAGGTTGATACACGTGCAACTTTTTGTTGGCAATACTATTATCCAATTGTTGCACCATCGAGAGATCGTCAATGATCCAAACAGAGCGGCCCTGCGTGGCTACGACCAGGTCGTTATTTTTTATGGTAATATCCGTGACCGGTGTAATAGGTAAATTTTGTTGAAAGCGTTGCCAGTTTTTACCATCGTCGTAACTGATATACACACCAAACTCGGTACCGGCATATAAAAGCCCGGGGCGCTTTTGGTCGGCCCTGGTAACGCGCGTAAAATGCATTTTATCGATACCCGCGGTAAGCAGCTTCCAGGTCTTACCATAGTCTTCGGTCTTGTAGATATAAGGAGTGTAATCGTCTAGCTTATAGCGGGTACCTGTAATATAGACCGCTCCTTTTTTAAAGGGGTCTATCTCTATCGCATTCCACATCATCAGCGCCGGTGCATTAGCAGGCGTAACGTTGCTCCAGTTTTTTCCACCATCGCGAGTCAGATGAACGAGTCCGTCGTCACTACCCGTCCAGATACAATCTTTTTCCAGGGGGCTTTCTGTGGCGGTAAATAGGGTGCAGTAATATTCTACCGAGGTGTTATCCTTGGTAATGGGTCCACCGCTCGAAAACTGTTTCGTCTTATCGTTGGTGGTCAGATCGGGAGATAGCTGTGTCCAACTGGCTCCTTCGTTCTCGGTTGCGAAAAGGGCATTACCGGCACAGTATAATTTTTTGGGATTATGGGGTGAGAAAAAAATGGGGAAGTTCCACTGAAAACGAAATTTTAAAACATCTGCACCGGCCCCCATTGGATTATCGGGCCACACAGAAATGGCTCGATTCTCTCCGGTCGTATGATCATAGCGGGAAAGATATCCGCCGTAATTTCCTCCGTATACAATATTGGGATTAAGGGGATCCGCTACTACATAGCCACTCTCTGAACCGGCGGTCGACTCCGCATCTTGTTCCCCAATATAAGAGCCGTAAGTAGAGGAGCGAATACGCAGGGTTGAATTGTCTTGCTGCGCCACCAATACCCGATACGGAAAAGCATTATCGGTACTTACACGATAAAGTTGAGCCGTGGGTTGATTCAAATACGTACTCCAGGTATTGCCCTCATCAAAACTAACCTGGGCGCCGCCGTCGTCAGCAACGATCATTCTTTTTCCGTCTTCCGGATCGATCCACAGATCGTGATGATCTCCATGGGGTGTTCTGAGCGATTGGAACGTTTTGCCCCCATCGCGGCTTTTCATAAAATTCACATTGGGGCAGTACAGAATGTTTTCGTTCTTAGGATCTACAAAAACCTTTGTATAGTACCAGGCACGCTGACGGATATTATTGTCGTTGCTTTGCAAAGACCAGCTCTTGCCCCCATCGGCACTCATAAATAACCCCCCCTTTTCGTTTTCTATGATCGCATATATTTTATTGGTATTAGAGGGCGCTACGGCCACACCCACAATACCCCATATGCCCTTGGGGAGTCCTTTTGTCATAGTTAAATTGGTCCAGGTTTCGCCCCCATCGACACTCTTCCAAAGTCCGCTGCCCTCACCGCCGCTCTCCAAACTATGAGGCGTTCTGATCAACCGCCAGGTTCCGGCATATAAGACAGCGGGGTTACCCGGCTCCATCACCAGATCGCTACATCCGGTTTGATCGTTGATATAGAGAACTTTTTTCCAGTTTTGTCCGCCATCGGTTGTCTTAAATATGCCGCGCTCGGTATTGGGTCCAAAGAGATGCCCCATTACGCCCACCCAAACGGTTTGCGGGTCGTTGGGATGAATAATGATATTGGTGATATGTCTTCCATCAGCAAGTCCGATGTTTTTCCAGGTTTTTCCACCATCGACGCTCTTCCACATTCCTCCCAAACCCTCAGAGACATTTCCACGCATAGTGTTCTCGCCTTCTCCCACATAAATAATATTCTCGTTAGAGGGTGCTACTTCTACGGCACCAATGGAGCCGCCGAAATAATTGTCGCTAATGTTTTTCCACGAATTTCCCGCATCGGTTGTTTTCCACACGCCGCCGCCGGTGGCACCAAAATAAAATGTGTTGCGCGATTTATAACTTGCTGCAACAGCACCGCTCCTTCCTCCCCGAAACGGACCAATAAGCCGATACGATACATGGTCTAACAAATCGAGATTCGCCTTTTCGGGCAGAGCAAGGCTGGCATTCTTTTTTGTCTGTGCCAAGGTCGCTGTCGCGAGAGGCAGGAAAATAGCTACGAATAAAAACTTTTTCATAGTATACTTTAATTATTGGTCAAGCTTTGACTTACAAGCAGCATCCCCCTCTTTGGCCCCCTTCTTATAAAATTTGGTGGCCTCTTTTTCGTTACCCAGCTTTTCGTGACACTGGCCTATAAAATATAAAAGTTCTGTTTGTTTTTTTTGCTCATACGAAATCAAAAAACAATCCAATGATACCTGGTGTAGTCCTGAATAGAAATAACTTTTTCCAAGGTATTCATAAAAAAGGGCGTCTTCGGGCTCCAGGTAATCATAGGGAAATAGAAGTTGATTGACCGCTACGTAATTTTTTTCATCCAATAGTTTTTTAGCCTTAGCCAGGGTGGTGTCTCGCTTGGCGCGCCATTCTTTGAGACCCTTTTCGCGCAGTTCCGCATTGGGGGACAGATCTGTATCGCGTAGTCCCTGATATTTCATGGCCGGCCCGCCAAGGTTGGTGGGCGCAAAATTTTGTTGCGCCAGGGCGCGTTGACAACAAATGAAAAAAACAGCGGAGAGTAATAGCCATTTCATGCTGACCATAATTAGGGGGGTGATGACCTTACAAGGTAAGAATTTAATTTTGGCTTGCCTACTTTGTCTGCATGGGTGGCTTAAGCAAAGAGTAAGCACAAATTCGCCTGCAGCGGGTGGGGTATAACGAGCTGGAACCCAAAAAAGGTGGTGGTGCCTGGCAATTTTTGCTGACGGTCTTTAGCGAGCCGCTCTTTTTTTTATTGGTAGGGGCGGCGGCGCTTTATATAGTGCTGGGAGATTATCAAGAAGGACTCGTTTTGTCTATGGCAATGGTGTTGATCATTGCCATTACTTTTTTTCAAAAACAACGATCGTCACACGCGCTGGAAGCCTTAAAAAATTTGTCGGCCCCTCGGGCGCTGGTACTACGAGATGGGCGTGCAGAGAGAATCCCGGGTAGAGAGGTGGTTCCGGGAGATTGGTTGTTACTGTCTGCCGGCGATCGTGTGGCAGCAGACGCAACATTGCTCGAATCTTCGGGTTTATACGCAGATGAGTCGCTGGTTTCTGGAGAATCTGTTTCGGTACATAAGACCGTAGCGGGAACAAGTCAGCTATTAGCGGGCTCCCGAGACAATCTTTCGTCTTTGTAATCTGAGCGATCAAGAAGAAAGGAATTATCACAAAGCGCTACATACCATGGCCGAAAGGGGATATCGTGTCTTGGGTGTAGCTAGTGCCTCGGTAGAAACCAATCGGGTTCCCGATCACCCATCGAGGTTTAGCTTCTCTTTTTTAGGGTTACTGGGTTTCGAAGATCCGATCAGGCCAGAAACGAAAGGGGCGATGGAAAGTTGTAGGCTTGCCGGCATCAGGTTGGTCATGATCACAGGTGATCATCCGGCAACGGCAAAAAAAATTGCTGAAGAGATTGGTTTATCCGGAAAAGTAATGACAGGAGATGAGATCGAAAAGCTAGAAGATGAGACACTCGCTATTGAGGTTAACAATTGCCGGGTTTATGCACGCATCTTACCTTCTCAAAAACTGCGGCTCGTAAAGGCCTTTCATAAAAACGGAGAAGTGGTGGCGATGATGGGCGATGGTGTTAATGATGCACCAGCCCTTAAGGCCGCGGACATTGGTATTGCGATGGGAAAGAAAGGAACCGATGTAGCACGAGAGGCCGCCGACCTTGTTTTGTTGGATGATATTTTAATTTCGGTGGTTCGTGCCATTTCGCTGGGGAGAAGGATCTACAGCAACTTGCAAAAAGCGATGCTTTATATTCTTTCGATACATATACCCATCGTGGGTCTTGTCTTGATTCCCGCCTTTTGGGCTGACCTGCCGACGATAATGCTTCCGGTACAAATTGTTTTTTTAGAGTTGATTATCGATCCGGTCTGTTCAGTGGCTTTTGAATCACAGCCGGGAGAAACGGGCCAAATGCACCAGCCTCCCCGAGAAAAAAGAGGCGTTATTTTTTTGGGCTGGTTCTTTAAGAAGAGTTTTTTTGCGGGCACCTTATTGCTGGTGGTGGGAAATGTTTTTTTGATCTCTTCTATGCTATCCCTTTCTCAACCCTTTTATGTTTCGTTCGTAAAAAATAGGGCTGCACAAATCTTACTTTTTTCGGCCTTATTGTTAGTCGGTGGGATTTTTTTTATTCCAGGGCTAAGGGAATTATTTAAAATATCACTGTTGGCTGGCTGGTTATTTTTTGTGGTGCTTTTGAGCGCCTTTCTTTTTCTATTGGTGTTGGAGGTGGTCAAACGCGGCGGAAATAAAAAAAGCAGGACTGAATCGTAAAACCCAGTCCTGCCCGCAACACTTGCAGTGTATCGCTTTTTACGGCGGTTATTCTGCAACCATCTATCTGCGTTCTTGATCGTCTTGGTCAGGCGCAGCCTTTTTTTGCTGCCAACCGGTCAATCAGTTTACGGTCCTTTAAACCGATATATCTGATTTTTTGCTGACCGACCTATCAAAGAAGCATCATAGAACAAATATAATAGGGAAGACTCCGCGATACAGATGACCTGGGCTATTGCGGGCATGATAATGATCAGCTTACTGCATGTTGTGTTCTTTATCAGTGTCCCGCCTGCTTACTGATCGCTAACATGGCATCCATGGGTCGTTTGGCCGCGATTCGTAGCGATTCTTCCATTTCGATAACAGGAAGCTCATATTTCATGGCGTTATATATCTTCTCAAGTGTGTTTCGTTTCATATGCGGACACTCATTGCAGGCGCAATTATTATTAGGCGGCGCCGGAATAAATGTTTTCTGGGGAGAGTTTTTTACCATTTGGTGTAATATGCCCGCCTCTGTAGCCACAATAAATTCTGTGCAAGGATCTTCTTTGCTAAATTTCAACAACGCCGTCGTGGAGCCGATCATATCTGCCAGTTCTAAAACCGATTCTTCACATTCTGGATGAGCGATCAGCTTTGCCTTGGGATAGCGACCTTTTAGGCGTATTATTTTTTCGAGACTAAAGAGTTCGTGCACCATGCAGGCTCCATCCCAAAGTATCATCTTGCGTCCTGTTTTTTGATTCACATAGCGACCGAGGTTTTTATCGGGCGCAAAGATCAGGGGCTGGTCTTGGGGAAAGCTATTAACAACAGAAACAGCATTAGAGCTGGTACAAATTACATCGCTTAGTGCCTTGATTGCCGCACTACAGTTAATATAACTTACCACCTTGTGGTCGGGGTACTTTTCTTTGAATTTTTTAAAGAGGGCCGGGGGGCAGCTGTCACTCAGAGAACAACCCGCTAACAGGTCGGGCACCACTACTTTTCGAGAAGGATTTAAAATTTTGGCGGTCTCGGCCATAAAATGAACCCCGGCAAAAACGATCATGTCTGCATGGGTCTCTTGTGCTTTTCTCGCTAAGCCTAAACTATCCCCTATGTAATCGGCTATTTCCTGAATGTCGCTATCTTGGTAGTAGTGCGCCAAGATAATCGCATTTTTCTCCTTTTTTAGTTTTTTTATCTCCTCAAAAAGATTCAGTGTTGGCGCTACCGGTATATCGAGATACCCATCTTGTAAATCTAGTTCCATGGCACAATATTCCGCTTTTGAAGTGGCTTTTTCAAAAACTAAAAACAGCTTTCTATTCTGTATTTATAATAGTATTAGTATATTTTTTTTTATAAAAATCTATTATTATTAGGGGTGTTAATATGTTAATAAGCTCAGAATCTAGTAGGTTTATTTTTAGATATTAACAGGTGGTTGAATAGAAAGAGAAAAGTAAGTGATTGATTATTATTTATATAGAATGATATTAACATTACTTAGTTGATAAAAAAAAAGCAACTGTTTATTATTAATTAAATAAGCCACTCTTTATTGTTTGTGGATTTAAGATAAGAATCCAACAGTGGAAGTCAGAAAGCAACTTAACCCTTAAAAAACCACCCAATTTTCCCGTTTTCCTTTCACGTTTCACGGCGAGATATTAACAAAAAAACCGACTTAATTAACACCAGCTGTTGGAAAATTCTTTACTTCTTGCCCCAAGAAGGAGCCCCGAAAAGAAGCCAGGGGATCTGATCAAACGACTGGTTTTTCCACAGTTTTTCCCCTATTTTTGCACTCCTTTAATATATAATATTATGTCTATTATTCAGACGATTAGAGACAAGTACGCCATACCTGCTATTGCTCTTGTTGTGTTGGCGATGGTGGGTTTTATTTTAATGGACCGCTTCCAGTTTCTTAATATGACCGGAAATAAGCAAGAGAAGTCGGTTGGCTCTGTAAACGGAAAGGATATCGCTTTTGAAGAGTTCAATAAATTAGTTGTTCAAGCCGAAGAAAATATGAAGGCCCAGGGTTACCCCCAAAATGCCGCCATGACGCAGCAAGCTATTGAACAAGCTTGGGGGCAATCGGTTGCTGAGGTTCTCTTGGACCAAGAGCTAGGCGTTCTAGGCATTAATGTATCCCAGAAAGAAAGCGATGATATACTATATGGTGTAAACGCACCCCAAGACCTCCAAAACCAGTTTCGCGATAGCAAAACCGGTCTTTATAATGGTGCACTCGCCAAACAAAATATCGACCAACTACTGAGCACGGGAACGGCCGAGCAAAAGGCGGGTATTAGTAATTATATAAAGGCGCTAACCAATATGCGCAAATCAGAAAAATATACCTCTTTGTTCTCAACCACGACCAATTATCCCCGTTGGGTAATTGAAAAACAAAATGCAGAAAGTAGCCAAATGGCTCGTATTTCGCTGGTAAGAGAATTATATACTAATATTCCAGACTCCGCCGTAACCGTTAGCGATGCGGAGATTCAAGACTATATTTCAAAACACGCCAACCAATTCAAGCAACAAGAGAGTCGCAGTATATATTATGTGCTCTTTAGCGCAAGCCCCTCTTCCTCCGACAGTGCGGCCACAAGAAACGAGGTGTCAACCCTTAAGGATCGGTTTAACGCCGCCGAGGACCTCGATCAATTTTTAGCTGGAGAAGGCGGACAATTTTACAACGGATACATTAGCGCCAAGGCGATTCAGCTTCAACTGCGAGATTCAATCTTTAGAACTCCCGTGGGTGAGGTATATGGTCCCTATTTGGATGCGAGCACCTACACACTGGCTCGCATGGTGGGCAAAACAACCATGCCCGATACGGTTTCTATTAGACATATATTGATTAGTACACAAAGGCGCGACTCAGCAACAGCATACAATCTTTGTGATAGTCTACAAAAAGCAGTTGCCAGGGGCGCCAACTTCGACTCTTTGGTGGTTAACTTCTCTGACGATCAGGGAAGCAAAGCAACAGGCGGCAAATACGAGAATGTTCCCTCTGGGCAAATGGTAGGACCCTTCAACGATTTTATCTTTTTGCGCGGCACTGGATCTAAAGGCATTGTAAAAACGGATTTTGGCTTTCATTACGTAGAAATATTATCACAGAAAGGATCGGGACCAGCGTATAAGATAGCCCAACTTTCTAAAGAGATCGTCGTTAGCCAAGAAACAGACAATGCGGCCCTAAACAAGGCAAACGAGTTTGCCAGCTACAGTAAAGACTTGGCTTCTTTCGAAAAGGCCTATGAAGAAAAGATAAAACCGCAGGGCTTATTCAAAGGAGTTGCCACCGACATTACACCCATCTCATTTGAGGTAAGGGGCGTCGGTTCTTCCCGATCCTTTGTTCGCGCTATTTACGATGCCGACAAGGGAGACGTCTTAAAGCCCGAAAGAATCGAGAATAATTATGTTGTGGCCGCCCTTTTTGATGTGCAAGAAGAAGGAACCGCATCGGTTAACACTGTAAAGGCCTCTGTGGATCCCTTTTTGAGAAACAAAAAGAAAGCCGCCTATATAAGTAAAAAGCTGGGCACCCTCGCCTCTTTAGAAGCGGCCGCCGCCACATTGGGTGGCAAGGCCATCGAGGTGGCCGATAGCATCAGAATGGGTGGAGCCCTAACTGGAACCTTTGGGTATGAGCCCCGAGTAACTGGAGCCGCGTTTAACCCCGCCAATAAAGGCAAGGCCCTGGTTGGCCCGATTGAGGGGTTGAGCGGCGTTTTTGTTATTCGTGTGGACGATGCCGGAACAACGCCGGTGGTGCAAGGCGATATCAACAGCTTTCGTCAAAGCCGTTACCTACAGGCGGTACAAGCATTCAGTAATCAATATAGTCCCCAAAACCCCGTTGGAATTTTGCGCAATGCCGCAAAAATCAAAGACAAGCGACAAAACCGCTATTAATCAAACAGCCCTATGACTGACCGGATTGTCAATAAGGTGGCAGAAAGCGGTCTGATATCACTAGATCTGGAACAGTGGTATCCCAAACAAGAGATTGCCCTTTTCGATATCAAGGACTATCTTTTTATGGGCCTGATCGTAAAGGAAAAAGAGTTTCGAGAGTCGCTAAAGCAAGCAGATTGGTCTTTGTATAAAGGCAAAGCCGTTGCTATTACCTGTTCGGCCGATGCTATTATACCCGTTTGGGCCTATATGTTATTATCGAGCTATTTGCAACCCGTCTGCTCCGACCTGTATATGGGAACAGAACAAGAGCTGCTCAAACATCTCTTTTTAAAGAACATAGATGCTGCTGACCTCGCTAGTTATACGGATCAGCGAGTTATTGTAAAGGGCTGTGGCGACACCCCCATTGGAGAGTTTGCTTTTGCTGAAATTACCAAGCGCCTTTTACCAATCGTAAAGACCCTGATGTACGGAGAACCCTGTAGTACCGTACCAGTTTATAAGAAACCCCGGTAAGGTTATTGTTGACTTATTCACATTAGTGCAACAACGCTCAAACCAACGCGATCGCAGTCTATCTTTCCTATAGATTACTACCCCATGACAGCCGAACTCATAACACACTACCAGCTGGTAGAAGATCACGGTTTTGCAGAAACCAGACTGAATCAGACTAATCAGCAACGTTGTTTTTTTACAAAACGCGCCTACAAACAAGGAGAAGAAATTGCTTCGTTTGGTTCAGGAAGTATTTCTTCGAGACCAACGTATTTGACTGTGCAAACCGGAACCAACAAGCACATCACACTGCAACCTTCTTATTTGCAGTACATCAACCACAGTTGTGAACCCAATTGTTTTTTTGATACCACTACCATGAAGTTGGTCGCGCTTACACCTATTGCCGCAGGTGAAGAGCTTGGGTTTTTTTATCCCTCCACCGAGTGGGAAATGCAACAACCCTTTCGCTGTTTTTGTGGAACCCCCTCTTGCATTGGCGAGGTCAGGGGCGCGTCCTTTCTAAACCGGGAGCAAGTAACAAAGTATCGGTTTACCGATTACATCACACAGCGCCTTACCCGTAAAGCCCGCAAAAAAGTGGCCTGATCGAATGAAGCACAGCACCCCCCCCGTTGACCTCTCCGCTTATCATGTTTGGGTTTTAGCCCCCGAGCTGGAAACCAACGACCCCAACCTTTCTCACTACTACGACTTTACACACAGTATAAAAGAGTATGAGGTTGTTTTTTCAGAATTAGGCGTGGGTTGGACTTGGACACCCGTAACCCTGAAAAATTTTAGGACCACGATTGCCAGTATTGCAAAAACCGGAAAGAAGCACCAACCCCTTGTTCTAAACCTTTGTGATGGAGATGAAATAAATGGTGCACCCGGCGTATCGGTAATAGACGCCCTGCAAGAGCATGGGCTGGTTTATACTGGCTCGGACCAGCACTTTTATAATATTACCACCTCAAAAATACCCATGAAGCGGGCTTTTGATAAGGCCGGTGTATCGACAGCCCCTTGGAAGTTGATCAGTGGGCGCCCCTCTTCTTTAAAAGGGGTATGTGGGCGGGTGGGCACCCCGATGATCATCAAACCGGCCGTATCGGGCGGAAGCATGGGGGTTTCAGTAAAAAACGTGGTGAATAGCGAAGAGGAGTTACACCAACGCGTAAAAGAGTTATCAACAGGATATCGGGGCTGGAACCTGCTAGCCGACGGTCTTTTTGTAGAGAAGTTCGTAAAGGGACCCGAGTTCACCACCTTTATAACCGGGTCTTCTAACCATCTTCCCGGATGTAGGGTATATGAACCCGTCGAAAGACTATTTCATCCGTCTTTACCCGACACAGAACGTTTTCTTTCTTTTGACCGGCTTTGGGAAATATATGAAGACGAAGCCCCCATGCCCCAACAAGAAAATTTTTATGAGTATGGCCCCGTTTCCGCCACACTCCGAAAAAAACTGCAACAACTAAGCCTCGAGGCGTATGCCGCCCTGGGCGGAAGGGGATATACACGAATCGACATTAGACAAGACAGCGATACTGGCCAGCTCTATGTACTGGAGGCCAACGCGCAATGCGGACTTAGCGAAGACGAAAACTATACCTCTATAGGGGCCATCATCAAAGCATCCAAGATCAGCTACTCAAAAGTTATTGAAGCTATTTTGTTCGATGCCATTACCCGGGCCGAAATGCCACAAGCCATCAAAAGTAAAAAAGCAAAAGCTGTATAGTGAGAGTGTGTGTGTTGCAACCGGATTATTCGACAACGGGAGTAGATTATAAGAATTATGATCCACCCCGGAATCTTGCTCGCCTATTACCCGGTGCCGAAGTAGACCACGTCTTTTTAAATAAGCTTACTACTCACAAGCAGCTACGAGCGTTATCAAAAAAGCAGTACGATATTTTTGTCAACCTTTGCGAGGGTTATCCCGATTGGGAGGTGCCCGGGGTAGACGTGATCTATGCTCTCGAAACACTCAACCTTCCCTTTACCGGCCCCCCTTCTCGCGTATATGATCTTCCCAAAGAGTTGATGAAGTATGTATCCTATTGTGAGGATGTTCCTACCCCAGCATATCGAGCAATTACCCACCTTTCTGAAATAGAATCCGTGTTGTCTGCGCTTCGTTTTCCTCTTTTTGTTAAGCCAGCCTATGCGGGTGACAGCCTGGGTGTGGGGAGAGATTCGTTGGTCGTAGACAAAGAAGCGCTCGAAAATAAATGTCGATCCCTTTTGGAAGAATTCGATCGCGTGTTGATCGAAGAGTATATTGAGGGTCGCGAGTTTACTGTATTGGTTGCCGCCGACAGCAAGCCCGGCGATTGTATTGTCTACAAGCCGGTAGAATATATTTTTCCGGAGGGAGATGCATTTAAGACCTATGCGCTAAAAACATCGGCGCTTCACCCCGCTTCGAATATACCCTGCAACGACCCTGCGCTCGAGCTAGCACTACGCGACGCGAGCAAAAAAATATTTATTACGGCTGGTTGTGTAGGATATGGGCGGCTCGATTTTCGGGTTAATAACAAGGGCGAGCTTTATTTTTTGGAAATGAACCTAACCTGCTCTGTGTTTTATGAGGATGGATACGAGGGGTCGGCCGATTATATACTTAATTACGACCCTGCGGGCAAGCGTGGCTTTTTAGAGCAGATCATCAATGAGGGTATTGCGCGCCATCAACGAAAGCAAAAGCCCTACTATGTAAAAGGAGATTCCATATCGGGCTACGGGATTTATGCCACCCGAAACATAGCGGCAGGCGAAGTGATCTACTGCGGCGAAGAGCGCGCACAACGGCTGGTGACTAAACGGTATATCGATAAGAGTTGGAACAGCGAACAGCAGTTGCGATTTCGTCGCTATGCTTATCCAATAAGCGAAGAAGTGTTTGCCCTTTGGGACGAAGATCCGGCCAGCTGGGCTCCACAAAATCACAGCTGTAATGCCAATACCGTTTTCGACGGGTTGAATGTATGCACGACACGGGCCATAATGGCAAACGAGGAACTCACATTAGACTATGCGACCTTCTTGGACCCTCGCATGGAGCCCTTTACCTGTGGTTGTGGAAGTAACAATTGTCGGGGCACTATTAGTGGTCCCGAGGGCAATACGCTCACCAAAAGAGAGCAGGATCGAAATAAGAAAGACTAGTTGTCGTATAGGATATATTGTATAGAATAGACTAGCGGCCCATATATACCATTAGTATCTGCACATCACTGGGATTAATTCCCGAAATACGACTCGCCTGCCCGAGCGTTCTTGGCCGCACCCGAATTAGTTTTTCACGCGCCTCGTTGCCCAACGAGGAAAGCTTCAAGTAGTCGAAGCTTTCTGGGATCTCCAACTCTTCTAGTTGTGCCATCCGCTGCACCAGCTCTTTTTCTTTCTCTATATATACTTCGTACTTGATCTGTATAGAGGCTTGTCCTATACTTTCTTTTGTAAACGAAAACAGGGCATCTCCAACTTTTTGTATGGATGTAGCAAACTCTTCGAGCGATACGTCGGGGCGCAATAAGATCTTTTGCGCCTTTTGTTTTTCTGTTATGGGCGCCGAATTTTTTTGTTGTAGCCAACCATTTACTTCTTGCGGTTCGAGCGATAACGAGAAGAGAATTTTTTTAATTTTTTCAATCTCCTCTTTTTTTGTTTGTACTTTTTCCGTTCTGTCTCTAGTGGCTAAGCCCCAGGCAAAACTGATATCGGTCAAACGCAGATCGGCATTGTCTTGCCGTAGCAAGGTTCTGAATTCTGCCCGTGAAGTAAACATGCGATAGGGCTCTTGTGTTCCTTTGCTGATCAGGTCGTCGATCAAGACCCCGATATAGGCCTCACTTCTTTTTAAAATTACAGGCTCGAGGTTTTTCGCTGATCGATGCGCGTTGATACCAGCCATCAAGCCTTGACAAGCCGCCTCTTCGTATCCGGTCGTACCGTTAATTTGTCCTGCAAAAAACAGGTTTTTAAGGAGCTTTGTTTCGAGGGAGTAGTTCAACTGGGTGGGTGGAAAAAAATCATATTCTATTGCATACCCCGGCCTGAACATCTTAACGTTTTCAAAACCATTAATTTTACGAAGAGCATCGTATTGAACCTCTTCTGGAAGCGAGGTTGAAAACCCATTTACATAGATTTCCACCGTATTCCACCCCTCTGGCTCAATAAAAAGCTGGTGCCGATCTCTTTCGGCAAAGCGATTGATCTTGTCTTCTATGCTGGGACAGTAACGGGGGCCAACACCATCTATACGTCCGGCGAACATGGGGCTGCGATCAAAACCCGATTTGAGTTTTTCGTGTACATCATTATTGGTGTAAGCGATCCAGCAGCTTCTTTGTTTTGTGGGTTTCGGTGTTTCGGTGTACGAAAACCCAGTGACTAGCTCATCACCAGGCTGCTCCTCCATTTTAGTATAGTCCAAGCTTCTGCCGTCTATTCGAGGGGGGGTTCCTGTTTTAAGGCGATCACTTTCAAACCCATGATTTACAAGCTGTTCTGTAATTCCCGTAGCTGCTTTTTCCGCCATTCTGCCGCCCCCAAAATTCTTTTCACCAATGTGCACGATTCCATTCAAAAAGGTTCCGTTGGTCAAAACGACCGACTTTGCTTTAATCTCGTGACCCAGGCCCGTTCTTACGCCGTAGCAAACAGACCCTTTGATCAATAATCCCACCACCATATCTTGATAGAAGTCTAAGTTGGTGGTATTTTCAAGCATTTCACGCCATTTCAGGTGAAAAAGCATTCTGTCGTTTTGAGCACGCGGGCTCCACATGGCGGGACCCTTGCTCCGGTTGAGCATCCTAAACTGAATGGTAGATAGATCTGTTACGATACCCGAATAGCCGCCCAGGGCATCAATTTCTCTTACAATTTGACCCTTCGCAATGCCGCCCATCGCGGGATTGCAACTCATTTGGGCAATAGTTTGCATATTCATGGTAACCAATAGGGTAGAAGAGCCCATATTGGCGGCGGCAGCCGCCGCCTCGCAGCCGGCATGACCGGCTCCAACCACAATAACATCGTATTCTTTGAACATGCGCTGCAAAGATAACGCGAAAGCGCCTATGGGTTGCGGGGAGACACCTATTAAATGCCGGAGTATGTATTAAACCATTATGCCCTTGTTCCACGTGGAACAAACCCCCATAAGACAAGGTATTGATCCTCCTTTTTACGCATTGTGAGCCTTTCTGATACTTTTTTGTCTTTATAGCCACAAATATGGAGCGCGCCATGAAAGATTACCCGGTGTAGCTCATTACTAAAGGAGACACCCATCTTTTTCGCATTAGCTCTAACCCGGTCTACGCTTATATAGATCTCCGCCACCTTACCTGGCGCCCCCTTTACCTTGCGATTTCCGGAAGCCCTTGCTGGTGAGCCAGCCTTGTGCGGGGGTTCGCCGTGCCCAGAAAGGTCAAAACTTATAATATCGGTGTAATAATCGTGGCGTAGGTAGCCCCTATTTATCTCTAAAAGTCTTTTGTCGGAGCAAAAAACATAATTAATCGACTCAAGTGGGGTTTTCTCTTTCTTAAACAGTGTTTCAATAAAAGACTTTAGCAAGGCCCTTTTAGTTAAGGAGAACCCCCGTTTCTCGAAGAAGAAATAAACTTTTGATTCTGAGCTCATCAATATCAAAAATCGTAAAGAAATACCACTCAACAAGGGTAGCTTTGCAAAATAATATTCGGATCATGGTGTGTCGATTATCTGAACTCAAGCCGGGCCAGTCGGGAGTAATAAAGGAGTTTCAAAACAACGATATATTTCTAAAACTCATGGAAATGGGCTGTGTTCCGGGCGAGACCATCTTGGTAGAGCAAATAGCCCCCTTGGGCGACCCCCTTTCTGTATCGGTAGCAGGATATCATCTAAGCCTGCGAATCAACGAAGCCGATGCCATTTTTGTCGACTTAATCAATTGATAATAATTGTATTATAAATGAAAATTGGCCTCTATTTCGGTTCCTTTAATCCCATTCACCAGGGTCATCTGATTGTGGCCAATTATGTTTTGAATGAGACCGATATAGAAAAGGTCTGGATGGTGGTATCGCCGCAAAATCCGCTGAAAAAAGAGAATACGCTACTTGACGCCTATCATCGCCTGCACCTGGTAACCCTGGCCACCGAGCACGACAGCCGGATCAAAGCAAGCGATATTGAGTTTTCGCTTCCTAAACCCTCTTATACGATCGATACACTGTTGTACTTGAAAGAAAAATATCCGCAAAACGAATTTTGTATCATCATGGGAGCAGATAGTTTTCAGAATCTGCCTCGCTGGAAAAACTATCAAACACTTATTAAGGAATACGAAATATTCGTTTATCCTCGGCTGGGTTACAAGGCCGAAGAGTTGTTGGGGGCTAAGGCCAGGGTTATTGATGCCCCGATACTTCAACTCTCTTCTACTTATATACGTGATTGTATCGCGAAGGGAAAATCAATTCGCTACATGTTGCCCGATGTGGTCATAGAAGAAATAGAAAGAGGCGGGTATTATAAAAAATAACCCAGCGCCAGACAAATCAAAACGATCAATGCCGAAAAAGTATTGGTAAAGCGCAGCAACAAGACCGTAGCCAGTATTACCAGCAGATTGATACTACTGATCACATTACCGTCTGTCAATGAAATATCTTTTGAAATATAAAGGGTAGAGGCGATCATGATCCCCACCACCGCCGCATTGATCCCCTCGAGCGAGCGATATACGACCGCATATTTTTTTAGGTTGTGCCAAACAGGATAAAAGAACAAGACCAATAGGGCGCTGGGTAAAAAAATGGCGATAGTGCCAATCAGACAACCCAATAATTGCATTGCGCTTCCCTGGTCTTTTAAAGCCAAGCCACCCGTAAATGAAGCGACTGAAAACACAGGTCCCGGAACGGCTTGAACGATCCCCATACCGGTATATAATTTATCTTGATCGATCTGAATGGCATTGGGATTTTTTTCTTTTACATTGGCGGGTCGAACACTCCACTGTTCGTACATCATCGGTAGTAATACTTGTCCGCCCCCGAAAACAAAACTTCCAAGGCGATAAGTGTTTTCAAAAAGGTTGATGGGCTTTCGCTCATCCCAGTTGTTGGTGCGGGCGGTTTCGCTGAGAATACCGGCGGCAATAAAAATAATTCCGAAGAGCCAAAAATTCCACCAACGAACAGCCTTGGGTTTGTCGGCGCCTTGCGGAATACGTCGGGTACTTAAGTTCGTGGCAATGCCACCTACCACAATCAACAAGGGCACTAGCCAGGGTCGGCCAAACAAAACGCCGGTGGCGGCCGCGCTTACCAGCATGATCACCCAGGTGATCGGATTTTTTATAGACAACGGAAAAATTCTCAAAATCGAAAAAGCCAAAAAACCGGCTGCCATAGGGGGAATAAAGCGGAAAATTTCGAATTGGGCCTCCTGGCCCTCTAAGCTGACCAGCAAAAAAGAAAAAGCACCCATGAGAATACTGGCCGGAAGGATCCATATCAACAAGGTTAGCGACGCTAACAGCACCCCACCGCGCTTATATCCGATCAGGGCCAGCGTTTGAGTAGAGGATGCGCCGGGAAGCAACTGACAAAATGCGTTGTATTCCATCAGTTCTTCTTCTGTTACATAGGGGGTTTTTTGAACAAAGGTCTTTAACATCATCCCCAGATGTGCCTGCGGTCCGCCAAAAGCAGAAATACTGTGCCAAAAAACAGCCCGTAAAAAGGGGAGGTGTCGAAGCAGCATGGTGCTTTAAAAATATAAAATATTCTGCGCTAATCAGCAAAGACCGGGTCGGTCGAAGGGTAGAAAAAGAATCAATTGGTGTAATTTCACATCAAACCACCGAATTGTGAAAAAAGCTACCCTTTTATTTTGCCTGTTCTCTATCACTCTTTTATCTAGCGCGCAAAAAACAACCGATCTTAATAGCATTGCTTTTGCAAAAGCCGATGCTCTACAACAAAAGACCAATGCGTGGCGTGAGCGCATTCACCAATATCCCGAATTAGGGAATCGTGAAGTAAAAACAGCCCGTCTGGTGGCGGACCATCTTCGCTCCTTGGGCATCGAAGTAACCGAGGGGGTGGGCAAAACCGGTGTGGTAGGTCTGTTACGGGGCGCCAAACCAGGACCTTGTATCGGATTGCGTGCCGATATGGATGCCCTTCCAATTACCGAGCGAGCACCTCTTTCGTATGCTTCTAAAGAAAGGGCCATTTATAATGGTAACGAAGTTGGGGTCATGCACGCCTGCGGCCACGATACCCATGTGGCTATGTTGATGGCAACTGCCGAGGTATTAGCCTCTATGAAAGATCAATTACAAGGCAGTGTAAAATTTATTTTTCAACCTGCCGAAGAAGGGGCTCCCGAGGGAGAGGAGGGTGGCGCACCCTTAATGGTTAAAGAAGGAGTGATGGACAACCCGAAGGTAGACGTGATCTTTGGTATGCACATTTCTTCCGAACTAGAGGCGGGCAAGGTGCTTTACAAGCCGGGCGCCTTTATGGCCGCGGCAGATTGGTTTTCAATAAAAGTAAATGGAAAGGGTAGCCATGGTTCACAACCTTGGCGCGGTGTGGATCCCATTCAGATATCGGCCCAGATCATCGGTGGATTACAGAGTATCGTAAGTCGCCAGATGGAATTGACCAAGGCCCCTGTTGTTATTACCGTGGGTATGATCAATGGAGGGGTTCGTCAGAATATTATTTCGGAGACTTGTACTATTCAGGGAACCATTCGCACGCTCGACAGTGAGATGCAAAAGATCGTCCACGAAAAGATCAAACAGACCGCCACTCTTATTGCCGCCGCCAGCGGAGCCACCGCCGACGTCATGATCGAGACAAAAACATTGGTTACCTATAATACTCCCGAACTCGTAAAGCAAATGGTACCTACCATCGAGCGTACGCTGGGGGCTGCCAATGTGGGCGATACGAATTGGGTTACCGGCGCCGAAGATTTTTCTTTCTATGGAACCAAGGCGCCCTCTTTCTTTTTTTCCGTAGGGGGTATGCCCAAGGGAAACGATCCAAGAAAGGCCGCACCACATCACACACCCGATTTTTATGTTGATAACAGCGGAATGCCTGCCGGCGTTAAAACATTCTGTGCGCTAGTCTTGGATTATATGCGGACGCCAAAAAAATAATACATGTATCGTTTGATCGTTTTTTTTCTTTTGGGGTTGACAGTATCAACACTACTGATCGCTCAACCACACGATAAAAAACTGGAAGCAAAAATCGCAACTACCCTAAAGGGATTTCGGGGAGAAGTGGGTGTTTATATTAAGGATCTTCGCAGCGGAAAGATCGCGGTCTATCATGCCGATACTATTTTTCCTACTGCCAGCATTGTCAAAGTACCCATTTTACTAGGGATAACGGCCGCTGTGCAAAACGGCCAACTTCAGTATGATAGTCAGCATGTTTATCGCGATTCGCTGTTGTATACCGGGGAAGATATTTTGGGATCGTTCAAGGACGGCGAAAAGATTGCGCTAAAAAAAATAATTATGTTGATGATGACCACCAGTGATAATACAGCCAGTCTCTGGTTGCAATCGCTAGCTGGCGGGGGTCAACGCATCAACCAACTTTTAAATGAACAAGGACTCTTGTCGACCTATGTTAATTCGAGAACGCCCGGTCGCGAAGCGAATAGAACGCAATACGGCTGGGGCCAAACCACGCCTGCCGAACTGGGGCTTCTACTCGAAAGGATCTATCGCAAAGAGGTGTTCTCTCCGTATGCGAGCGAAAAAATGCTAAGGGCTATGAGCCGCAATTTTTGGGATGAGGATGAATCGCTCGGTTGCTTTCCTCCTTATATAGAGGTCTTTAGCAAAAACGGATGTGTCAACGCGTCGCGCAGCGAGGCCATGATCGTGAACGCCCCTCATAGGCCTTTTGTATTTTGCATCTTTACCAAGAACAATATAGACCAACGCTGGACGCACGACAATGAGGCTTGGACCCTGGCGCGATCAATGGCCACGATGCTATGGGATCACTTTGAGCCCAAAGACAAATGGACCCCACCCATCAATCAGCGAAACAATAAGTAGCAGCACCAACTTAGTAAATAGGCCAGCCCCGTCATATACACTAGTTGAATAAGGGGCCATTTCCAAGATTTGGTTTCTCTTTTTACTACCGCCAGCGTACTCATGCACTGCATGGCGAACACATAGAATATCATTAGTGATAACCCGGTAGCCAGTGTAAATACAGGACTACCGTCTGGTCGCAGGGCTGCACGCATTTTTTCGGTGAGCAAATGACTATCGTCGTCTCCCACACTATAGAGCGTGGCCATTGTTCCCACAAAAACTTCGCGGGCCGCAAACGAGGTGATGAGCGCCACGCCGATCTTCCAGTCAAAGCCAAGGGGGGCAATGACTGGTTCAATGGTCTTACCGAGCAAACCGGCGAATGAATTTTCGAGCTTAGCGGTTTGATATTCTCTTTCGACTTGTGCTTTCGGTATTCCAGACAACACAGCTGTTTCGTATTGTTGCTGCGCTTTCTGCATGCCCGCTTGCGGACCAAAGGAACTCAAGCCCCAAAGAATAAGGGAGATGATCATGATGATCTTACCTGCATCGAGTACAAAGATCCTGGCCTTGCTGAGCATCGTGGGCAAGATGTTGGACCAGCGGGGCGCACGGTAAGAGGGCAACTCCAGAATAAAAAAACTCTTTTCTTGAATTTTAATGAACAGGTTCGCGATATACGAAACAAGCATTGCCATGATGATGCCCATCATATACATGCCCAATAACACCAACCCTTGTACGCTAAGAAACCCCAATAGATAATTATTAGGAATTACCAATCCGGTAATGGTCGTATAGACCGGCAGTCTGGCCGAACAACTCATAAGGGGCGTAACCAAGATGGTAAGTAATCGCTCTTTTCTATTCTCGATATTTCGGGTGCTCATAATGGCCGGGACTGCGCAGGCAAATCCGCTGATCATGGGCATAACACTTTTCCCATTGAGCCCTACACTGCGCATTAGCCGGTCCGATAAAAAACTAATGCGTGCCATATAACCCGAATCTTCGAGCAGGGTAATGATCCCAAATAAGATCATGATCTGCGGAACAAATACTACAATACCCCCCAGCCCGGCTAAGACACCGTTGACCAGCAGGTCGGTTAGCATGCCCGGCGGTAACTGGTCTGCCGTCCATTCTCCCAACTGCCCCATTCCCATTTCGATCCAGTCCATTGGATATTGCGCCAAGACGAACACACTTTGGAAAAATAAAAACAAAACGGAAAGCAAGATCAGATATCCCCAGCGCCGATGCAACAAGATCGTATCTAGTTTTTCGGTACGCAGGGTTCGCTGCAGCGGATCGGGCTCAGCAACGGCGATCTGCATAAGCTGTCGAATACGGGCATAACGCTGTAAGATCTCTTCGGCCTGAATTTTAGTAGGCGTAAAGGCAACCTCTTTTTTAATGGACTCCACCTGCTGTTGAAATAAAGCGGGCAACTCAAACGAATCGTTATGAGTAAGTAGGTGAATGGCTTTATAATCACTGCAATCAGGCGCAATCGCTTTTATTTTTTGAATCGCGAGTGGGGCCAAACTAAGATTATCGATAAAATCGCGGGGAGGAATTTTATAGGCACCTTGTGAGGTAAGCCCGATCGCTTTTTTTAATTCCGTTACCCCCTTTCCTTTTCGAGGATCTACCGCTACCACCGCTACGCCTAATTCACGAGCCAGCGCTCCAATATCGATCTTGATGCCGCGCTGGCGGGCCAGATCCATCATAGTAAGGGCTACTACGACTGGTCGCTTCAGATCGAGCAATTGGGTACAAAAAAGAAGATTTCTTTTCAGGTTGCTGGCGTCGACCACCACCACGATCAGATCGGGAACAATATCTGTCTCTTCGTTCATGACCACCCGATAAGTAACCCACTCATCGAGCCTTCTTGGATAGAGACTATAGGTGCCAGGCAGGTCTATGATAGAGGCCGAAACCTCTCCAATAACAGCGGATCCCAGTTTTTTTTCGACCGTTACCCCCGGAAAATTGCCCACCTTTTGTTGCAGTCCGGTCAGACAGTTAAAAAGCGAGCTTTTACCACTGTTGGGATTACCCACTAACGCAATATGCAGACCGGTCTGACTCAAGCTGTTAATAATAGAATGCAAAAGTAGACACTGAGCGCCAAACCATCCCCCAAAATCTCGGGCTTAATGCACAAAGCATCCGGACAGTTGGTAACTTTGCTGCCGGTTAATTATACCCCTATGCGAGTTTTTACAAAATTTCCGCTTGCTATAGTATTGCTTGTGCTGAGCGCTTGCACGACTACGCGACATCTTGATAAGAAAAACAGTTCGTTGCAAAACACCCTCGAAGGCCATGTCCGGTTTTTGGCCGATGATCGGCTCGAAGGCCGCCGCACGGGAACCCCCGGCGAAAAACTAGCTATGGAATACATTGCCGGGCAATTTCAACTGTCTGGGCTGATCCCAAAGGGCACCGAAGGGTATTATCAACCCTTTTCTGTTAATGAAGGAAAAAAAATAGGAACCGATGCGAAGTTGATCATAGCGAAAAAAGCACTGACCCCCGAAAAAGAGTTCTTTGTTTTTTCATTTAGCGCCACCGGGTCTGTTGCGGGTACTCTTACGCCAGGATTACGCGAAATGGGCGCACCCTGGATGATCGATCTGCATGAGGTACTCGAAGAAAATAAGACCAATCCTCATTTTGACTTGGCGGGGTACATTTATGAATTCAGCACAAAGGCCAAAGAAAAAGGTGCGGAAGCATTACTTTGGTATAACAGTAGCACCATAGACGACAAACTTAGCTTTAACGCCAAGGATAAACTACCGCTGGTAAACCTTCCGGTCTTTTTTATCAAACATAACGCGATCGCTCCTTTTTTGAATCAAGAAATTGCTTCGCTAGAACTCGATGCCCGTGCTTCGCTGAGCGATGTAGTCCGAAGCGGGTCGAATGTGATCGGCTATATAAATAACGGCGCCCCTACCACCGTGGTGCTTGGCGCTCATTTCGATCACCTTGGGTATGGAGAAGATGGAAATTCTCGATACGAGAAAAAAGAGGCGGCTATTCATAACGGAGCCGATGATAATGCCAGTGGTACGGCCACCTTGTTGGTATTGGGTTCCGAATTAAAAAAGTCGGCCGCTCGCTCGAATAATTATTTACTCATTGCTTTTTCTGGCGAGGAGTTGGGACTTTATGGATCAAAACATTTCGTTGAGAATCCTACCATCGATCTCAAGACGGTCAATTACATGATCAATATGGATATGGTGGGTCGCCTGAACGATAGCACCAAAACTGTTACTATTGGGGGATACGGAACATCTCCATACTGGTCTTCGGTGGTTAACAATAATACCAAGACTGCGTTTCAGGTAAAGATCGATTCGAGCGGCTCGGGTCCAAGTGATCATACCTCGTTTTATCGCAAAGACATTCCCGTCTTATTTTATTTTACCGGTTTGCATACCGATTATCATAAGCCCAGCGATGATGCTGATCGCATCAACTACAAGGGAATGGTAACCATACTTCGCCACATGGAACAACTGATCGACCAAACCGATAAGACAGGGCGATTGGCTTTTTTAAAAACGCGCGAAACGCAAACCACAACATCGGCACGCTTTAGTGTTTCTATGGGTATTATGCCCGATTATACCTATAGCGGAACAGGAGTAAGAGCCGATGGTGTCAGCGAAGGTCGTCCTGCTCAAAAGGCAGGTATTCGCGCCGGCGATATTGTTTTGCAAATAGGTGATTATAAGATCGGCTCAATGGAGAGCTATATGCAAACGCTTGGAAAATTCAAGAAAGGTGACCGTGTAAAAGTGTTGTATCAGCGCGGCTCCGAACAGATGGTGGCCGATATTCAGTTCTAACGACTATAAGTTGTATCTTGTATAGACCAACCTATGGCAGAACGGGTCAACAAGCTGGTCCTCGATAATTCGCTGATAACAGAAGCCTTTTTTGAGGGAACACGTCTCTTAGGCATCGTTGCACCCATACGGGGGTATCAGTTTTGCTGGCACCTGAATCATACCATCGGCCTCGATTTTCGGATCAATGAACTGGAGATCAAACGCATTTATAAAAAACGCGAATATTTTTTTTCGGTCTATGAGTTTCGCGAACCCACCGGGTCTTTAGAGCATTATATATACAACAATAAGTTTGACGGCGAATTTTTACTGCCCGAGTTCAAGCACCTGGATTTTTTATGGTTGATGAAAGAAGATGAGGTCAGTGAAGCCTCTATCCAGACCACGATTCAAACTATACGACAGATTCCGGCCGTACAATTGGTGGCCGAGCTTTCTACCGATCAAATTCGCAATAAGGAAAATCTGGTTTTTTAGCGAAATTACCGACCAGGATAAATGATCAATGTTTTTTCTGTTGCCTCCACTACTTGCCCGATCGGTTCTGTATGTGCTTCAAAGCCCCGGTCTTTTAATAATTGTTGCACCGCCGCGAGAGCATCGGGTGCTACACTGATCAGCAATCCTCCGTTGGTTTGCGGATCGGGCAGTAGCGTAAAGGCTTCCATTACGTTCACCCCCTTTTCAAATCGGATCTTATCTTGATAAGCACTCCAATTACGAGTAGTAGCATCCGGAAAGATACGTTGTGTGATCAACTCCTGTACGCGGGGCAATATGGGCAGCTGGTCGTAGTAAATGGCCGCGCTGGCATGGCTTCCCTTTATCATTTCGATAAGATGCCCCATGATGCCAAAGCCCGTGATGTCCGTAATGGCATGGACTCCCTTGATGCTTCCGAGTTCGGTTCCGATCTGATTGAGAGAGCAAAGGGCATCCAATAAAACGGTTTGATGCTCGGTGTCGAGCAAGCCCTTTTTATCGGCACTCGCCAGTACCCCCGTGCCCAGGGGTTTGGTAAGCAGTAACCAATCGCCCACTTGAGCCGTATTATTTCGTTTTAGATTTTCGATCGGAACGATCCCAGTAACCGCCAACCCAAAGAGTGGTTCGGGGTTGTCGATGCTGTGTCCGCCGGCCAGGGGAATACCCGCTTCTTGACAAATGGTTCTACCTCCTTCGATCACTTGTTGAGCCATGGCATTGGGCAATTTATCTATGGGCCAACCCAAAATAGCGATCGCTACCAGTGGCTTTCCTCCCATGGCATAGATGTCGCTGATGGCATTGGCCGCTGCGATCTTACCAAAGGTGAATGCATCGTTGACAAGGGGCGAAAAAAAATCGGTGCTAGAGATCAGCGCCATGCCATTACCCAGATCATATACCGCCGCATCGTCATTGGTGTCGTAGCCCACTAACAAAGCCGCATCGTGCGGACGTGCGATGGTGGAGTGCAGGATCTCTTCGAGTACCCGCGGGGCGATCTTACAGCTGCAGCCGCCGCCTTTTGAAAATTCAGTGAGAAGTGGTGTGGTCATGGGGTAGTTTTACAGATTTGCGCCCAACAATTATAATACAAACATCTCTTGAAGGACGGATTTTATCACCAGGACCTCTTTTGCCGTTAAGCACTTGTAGGCCTTGATCAATCTTCTTCTGTCCACTGTTCTAATTTGGTCAAGTACGATACTCCCATTTCTTTTATTATGCCTGACAGGAACTCGCGTGGGGTAATTTTTTATCACACTAGTCATAGGGGCAATAATGACCGTCTGTAAAAAATCATTCATTTCGTTTGGTGAAATGACCACACATGGTCGGGTTTTTCTTATTTCACGACCAATAGTTGGATCAAGATTTACCAAAACAATCTGGTATTGCCTTATTTCCATTCCTCTAGTTCTTCATCCTTAAAAGTATCTGGAATAAGTAGAGTATCATCACCGTTTTTTCGCATTTCCTGAAAGCTCTTTTCCCAACCTTCACGGGGTTTTTTCTTTGGCTTTAGTATAATATACTCTTTTTCAAAAACAAGCTCTAAGGATCCTTGAAACTTGTATTTCTCGATGATGGTTTTAGGAAGACGTATACCCTTTGAGTTTCCAATTTGGATCAACGAAATTTCCATAAGTTGAATTGTAATTACAAAGTTATTACAATTAATTGAACCTCCCAAAGGGAAAAATGATGAATAGGTCAGTAAGGGCTTTTTAGTCGGTCTGTCACAATATGTACTTCTTGCCTCGCATATTGAAGGGGATGGACAAGCGCCTGTACTCTTTCACTTTTCTGCCATACTTGGTGGAAGGGGTAAATTCCAAAAGCATTACCAATCGAATTGCTTCCTTATCTGCTGCCGTACCCAGACTCTTTATTATTTTTACTTGTCCGGGCCGCCCGGCCGTATCGATGGCGAAGAATATCTCTACATATCCTCGCCGTCCATTCTTTGGCCAAGTTATGTTTTTAGATAAAAAATCGGAAAGTTGTTTATCACCCCCATATTTAAATATTGCAGGGGTTTCTACTATGCCTCCAATGAAATTATTTTCATCTTTATTCTGTTCTTGGTAGGCAGATAAAGTATCACCGGCCCCGGTTTGACCAAAGACAGATTTATTTATTGTTCCAAGGCCCAAGGCAATAAAAATGCTCGCCACAAGACGGCCAAATTGGAATGTCTTTCTTTTTTTCAGCATTTGATCTGTTGAGAAAATGCCACACACAGATTCGTTTTCTTCCAGCTGTCTTGTCAACTCGGCTAAGGTTTTCTGCCTAAAGTCGACGACAGATTTATTACAAGTTGGGCAATGCAAACCCTCCGCACAAGGCCTCATTTTAGAAAGCTTTTCGTTGCAGGAAAAGGAAAATTTGATTTTTTCTATACGGCCGTCCATGGGTTAAAAGTAGTTAATAACAGAACGATATATTTTGAAAGCAACTGAAGGTGTTAATATTTTTTTCTGCTCATTTTGTACTTAGGATAATATACAATTTTGCGGCCATTTCGGTCTAACCAAAGCGACTTTCCCTCCAAAGAACTACCTCCATCAACTAATTCAAGAATGAATGTTGCTACCCCATACTCGGAATGCGAATTGATATAACATATAAATGTTACATAGTTATTAATGACTTTTCCATCAAGTTTATACTTTGAGTTTACTGCCCCTCCTTCATGCTTAAACACATTTTTAACACTATAATCACCAGACAACCTGAATCCACTTTGTTTAATATTAAACACTTCGTGAAAAGTAGTTTCTTTACTCTCTGCCTGTGCTTCCCATTCACCAGCTATTTTTATTCCTTGCCAAGTAAATGTTTTATAGAAGAGGAAAGTCGCCCACTTCCAAATCGTAGTACATATTGGATCAATTATTCTAGAAACTACGTAACCAAAAACTGAATCAATCATTTCACGAAACATAGATACAGATCAAATGTTTTTAATTGTAGAAAAGGAAGACAAGTTTCTAAAAAAGAAAGCTTTGTTATTCCGCTTGGCTTCTGCTGTTTCAAGTGTGGGTCAAAACCGCTTTCCAATTGTAAATAATAGCTGAGAAATAGTATCTCCTTGTGTGTCAAACTGGAAGCTTGCTAATATGCCTAGGCAAATTCTGTTCTTTAATGTATAACTATATGATAGTTGACTGCTTCCACCTAACGCCAGTGTCTTTTGTGGACTTGTATTTTCGAAAACAATAACTGGATATGGTAGCCCTGTTATAGGCTCGTACAAAATATTTACTATATCCCAATAGGATGAAGATTGGTATCTTATGACACTGCCTAGACGAAAAACAAGGTTACCTGTATTTGAGCTAAAAACACTAAAGCCAAGATGAGATGTTCCTTGGAAACCTGCAATCGTATAGCGGACTGAGCCATCCCTCTGTTGACCTTGGGGGTATTCATAAAGTATACCAAACGATCCATCATTAATTGTCCCTCCTAATGAAACAGACCAACTAAGCCTCTTCTTGAATTTTTTATTATACTCTGTTAAAAATCCGAGCCCTTTTGTATCCCCGGTACCATTAAAATTTGTCCCAAGAGCAAACTGAAGTTGTTGTTTTTGGGCGATACATTGTGTGAATAAGAAAAAAACCGCAAGAAGTGAAAAATGAAACTTCATAAATATTTATTTGAGTAGGATTTTTAATAAAATCAACGGTTATTAAATTTCACGATAACCTTCTTTTATTAATTTCTTCTTTTAATTTTTACTCCACCTAAATCATATTCTTGGTTTATGTTATCAGAAAACTGAATAATCGTTAGCCCAAGGTCATCATCTCTGTCTTTCGCTGGCGATGTAATAGTAGTTGTATGAGTAATTCCAAATGCGTCCCTCCATGATACTGAGCTAGAAATAGCATTACTTGTTCCACCATCTTCTTCAATCCATTTTTCAGTTGTCCAATCTCCAATATTAGAAATATTCCAGTTAAACAAAAAGGTGCCAAAATCTTTAAATACTCCATCGAAGTTTTGCCTACGCCACTTGCCATAAGGTTTGTCATGAACCGAACCTCCTCCTCCAGCACCTTTAAAAACTATGCAACGAAATTCAACTTTACCTGCCACCCAAGGTTCTACTAAGGACCAGTCAGTAACCTTGATTATGCCTCCATATTCAGCACCACCATTAACCCTTCCATATGTCAATATAGCAGTATCTTCTACTGCAGCAACCATATTCTCTGGTGAGCAATTTTCTTCTTCACCCACCACCCAAACATCATGTTCTCAGGCAAAAGTCTCGTTTATAGTCTGGTAAAAAGTTAAAACGCCATTGCTTTCAACTATATATCCAGGACTTGTTTGCGTTGGATTGTCATATTCTGTGGCGATTACAGCAATGGGTTCTTCGTAAGCCTCTGTTCTTGACTGATTTCTATTTTGGGTTGCTTTCTCAGGGTGTTTTTCAATTGAGGGAATAAATATGGTTACGTCATTACGTTTGGTTTCAGTTATCGCCTTTTCCAAGTATGAAAGCTTTGTAACGGTAGCAGAATCCCAATATTTATGAGTTGCGTTAAGGGTTATAAGCTCTTTTAACTTAATATAGTAATCGCCATATTTCTGTTTGTTACATTCTGAATAGGCGATTGTTCTGAAATTATCGTTAGTTTTTGCCGTAGAAATGATTACAAATGCGATGTCCTTGTATTTTTTTGTAACATCTATCATTGCAAAATCTTGACTTTCGCCAGTGTTGCTTTTCTTACATGCAACAAAAGAAATTGTTGCCAATGAACATAATAAAACTAGTGTTTTCATTGTTAAGGGGTTTTGTATGGTACTAAAAAGGGCGGCACTGTTTTCTTAGCGAAGTCAAAAGCTATATAATTTTCCCCCGTACTAAAGCACGAAAAAGCGTTTGTGGAAAAAGACAAGCTAAAACCACGTAGATCTACTTGTGAGAAATACGCAAAATTGATTTTTGCAGATGAAAATGTAGTTAAAGGCTAGCCTTTCAACACCAGCCGTAGATTCTCCGCCCCTGTCTTCGACGATTCGATCTTGGTTAATTGCTGTTCTAGTGTGGTGCGATTTTGTAACGACTTAGCATAGAGTTTGTCGTAGTAGCGAAGTAAGATTTCAAAGGCTGCACGAATATTGTTTTCAGCTAGCAAATCGGCAACTTGTTGCGCTTGCAGGTGTCCCAGCTTTTTGGTGATGCGAATGGTTGCATCGGTCAAGGCCGTCTTATCGAGCGCTCCATACTCTTCCACGATATGCGATAGTCTTTCTTCGAAGGGGATCTCTAAAAAATAAACGGGAGCCTGTCGCATGGTGGTCCAAAAAGGGCTCGGCAGATTAACTTGTCCGATGCGCTGTGATTCATCTTCGATCCAAATAAGTGGCGAATGGCGACCGGACTTGCTTACGGCAGAAACCGGCTCTTCAGGAATAGAAACCGTTGCGTATAATGAATATAGGGCGTCGGCCAAATTATTTTCGAACTGTTCTTGCCCGGGTTGTTTTGGCAACCCAATACTTCCAAAGGCTGATCCTTTGTGCGATGCGATCTTTTCTAGATCGATTACGGCCTCTCCTGCTTTAGCGAGTGCTTGCAATAGTTCTGTTTTTCCGGATCCGGTGTATCCTCCAATCACTCGTAATGAATGGGGTTTACTCAATTCGTCTAATACCCAGTTCCGATACCGTTTATAGCCTCCTGCCAATGTATAGACGGTAAATCCATACAGGTCGAGCAACCAGGCAATGGCCGCACTGCGCATCCCACCCCGCCAGCAATGAACAAGTAGTGTTGCATTACGAGGGGTATCACTTTTATAAAAAGAAGCAGCGATTTGTTCGGCGGTGACCACTTTGTCTTTCATAGTGGGTCCAAAAAAATCAAGTCCGATCTTAATGGCCTGCTCTCTGCTTTTTTGTTTGTAGGTGGTACCAACGATCTTTCGCTCCTCATCGGTAAAAAGCGGAAACGAAATGGCACCGGGAATATGGGCATGCGTGTATTCGCCCGGGCTTCGTACATCCAATACCGGATGAGAAGCGGCTAATGAAAGAAACTGTTCAATATCGATACGCTGAACGGGCATAAAAAAAAGAGGACCGAAGTCCTCTCTGAAATTATCTGTTCATTGATGCTAAGAATTCTTCGTTGCTCTTGGTGCCCTTCATCCTGTTTTGTAGTTCGCGCATCGCCTCTTCGATATTCATATCGGCCAGGTATACCCGTAATAGGTTCATGCGTTGCAGCGCTGCCGCATCGAGTAGCAGATCGTCACGACGGGTAGAAGAAGAGTTCAAGTCTACGGCCGGATAAATACGTTTGTTAGAGAGCTTGCGGTCGAGTTGCAATTCCATATTACCGGTTCCTTTGAATTCTTCAAAGATCACCTCATCCATTTTGCTACCGGTATCGACCAGGGCGGTAGCGATAATGGTAAGAGAGCCACCATTCTCGATCTTACGAGCGGCTCCAAAGAACTGTTTGGGCTTTTGCATGGCATTGGCCTCTACCCCACCGGATAATACTTTACCAGAAGCGGGCGCCACGGTATTGTGAGCTCGTGCCAATCGCGTTATGGAATCAAGCAAGATCACTACATCGTGGCCGCACTCTACGAGTCGCTTGGCTTTATTGAGGGCCATGGTAGAGACCTTCACGTGTTTTTCGGCGGGTTCATCGAAAGTAGAAGCGATCACTTCGGCCTTAACGCTTCTTTCCATATCAGTAACCTCTTCGGGTCTTTCATCGACCAGCACGATCATTAGATAGCATTCGGGATGATTGGCAGCAATGGCATTGGCCACGGCCTTTAACAACATGGTCTTACCTGTCTTGGGTTGCGCCACGATCAATCCCCGTTGCCCCTTTCCAATGGGGGTAAACAGGTCCATGATCCGTGTAGAATATTCCGAAGGGGTGGTAAACAGATTTAATTTCTCGAACGGAAATAGAGGAGTCAAATAATCGAAGGGAACGCGGTCGCGTACTTCGTCGGGACTTTTTCCGTTGAGCAGATCGACTTTTAGTAGTGCAAAATATTTTTCTCCTTCTTTGGGAGGGCGAACAGCACCACAAACCGTATCACCACTTTTAAGGCCGAATAATTTTATTTGGGAGGGAGATACATATACGTCGTCGGGCGAAGACAAGTAGTTGTAATCAGAAGAGCGCAAGAAGCCGTATCCGTCGGGCATCATTTCCAACACGCCTTCGGCGGGGATCATACCATCGAACTCAACGGTAAAGACGGGCTCTTTCTTTTGAGGTACAAAACGAGCGGGTCCCCCTTGGGACTCGGGCATAGCGCCGGGCTCCGGGGTGTTTTGCAGGATGGTCTGCGCCAATAAGTCGGTTTTGCTAGGGGCCGACGGCGTTTCTTCACCGGCTTTTTGTTTTACCGGCCCCACTTCGGGTTTTTCTTCTTTTTTAGGTCTTCCTCTTTTCTTGGGTTTGTTGTCTTCGTTTTTAGCAGTCATGGATAGTTGTTTGGGATGAGGGGGGCGCGTATCGCCACTTTCTACAATGGCTTCTTCGCTGGCAATACCGGTACTGGTTTTTACAATGCGTTTATGTGTATGATTAGGTTCGGTTCCTTTTGCTTGTTTGGCGTCTGCAATGGCCTGGCTGTCAAGGATCTTATAAATAAGATCTTGTTTACTAAGCCTTTTGGCCTGTGGGATCTTGAGCCGCTCTGCAATATCGAGCAACTCGGGAACGAGCATGTCGTTCAGTTGTAATATATCGTACATGAATGAAAATTGATCAGGTCCTCAGCAACACCAACCCGTCTTGTCAATTGAAATTTGAATGTTAAGCAGATAAAAGAGGCGGCAAACGAAAGAAAGTTGAGAAGAAACCGGCCCGAATGAGCCTCTTTCAATTGCAATACTACTATAAAAGCCCGAATTCCGAAAATTTTTTCAATTGTCTGTTGTCAGCTCCACGGGGCCCAGGGCTTACCTTTGCCATCCTAAGCACCTGTTCATGTTCAACAATAGAATCAAGATTAAGGAGTTGCTGCTCCAGGAACCCGCCGGCCAAGAGGTGACGGTAATGGGCTGGGTGCGCACGTTTCGCAACAACCAGTTCGTGGCATTAAATGATGGTAGCACGAATGCGCATCTACAAGTTGTGTTAACCCTGGGTCAGTTTCCGGATAATTTATTATCACGCATTACTACATCGGCCTCCATAAAGGTGACCGGAAAAGTAGTGCCTTCGCTGGGTAAAGGACAAAAAATAGATTTACAAGCTAGTTCGGTGGAGATTTTAGGCGATTCTGATGCCGAAAAATATCCATTGCAACCGAAAAAACACAGTCTTGAATTTCTACGCGAAAAAGCACACTTGCGTTTTCGTACCAACACCTTTGCGGCCGTCTTTAGAGTTCGTCATGCCTTATCGTTCGCAGTGCATCAGTTCTTTAATCAAAAAGGATTTTTATATCTCCATACACCTATTATTACCGCCAGCGATGCCGAAGGGGCCGGTGAAATGTTTCGAGTTACCTCATTGCCGCTCGATGGATCGGCCCCGCGTACCGAAGAGGGGCAGATCAATTTTAAAGAAGATTTTTTCGGCCGCTCCACCCACTTGACGGTAAGTGGTCAACTCGAAGGAGAACTGGGCGCCACCGCCTTTGGCGAGATCTATACATTTGGCCCCACCTTTCGTGCCGAGAATAGCAATACCACGCGTCACCTGGCCGAGTTTTGGATGATAGAACCCGAGATGGCCTTCTATGATCTGGAAGATAACATGAATCTGGCCGAGGCATTTATCGGGTATATCATTCGCTATGCCATGGAGCATTGTGCCGATGATCTGCAGTTTTTGGACCAGCGCCTGGCCGAAGAAGAAAAGCAGTTACCACAAGATAAGCGCAGCGAGATGAGCTTGCTCGAAAAGCTACGTTTCGTAACCGAAAATAAATTCGAACGCTTAACGTATACCGAGGCTATCGACATATTGCGCGAAAGCAACTACAATAAGAAAAAGAAGTTTCAGTACGAGATTACCGGATGGGGCATGGACTTGCAAAGTGAGCACGAACGCTATCTGGTCGAAAAGCATTTTAAGAAACCTGTTATTCTTTATAATTATCCTGCCGGCATCAAGGCTTTTTACATGCGTCAAAATGATGATGGTAAAACTGTTGCCGCTATGGATATACTGGCACCGGGTATTGGAGAAATTGTAGGAGGGTCGCAGCGCGAAGAGCGACTGGAAAACCTGCAACAAAAGATGGCGGCCATGGGCATTGGCGAAGAAGAACTCTGGTGGTATCTCGATACCCGCCGCTTTGGAACCGTGCCTCATGCCGGATTTGGACTGGGTTTTGAACGCATGGTTCAATTTGTGACCGGAATGAACAATATCCGCGATGTAATCGCCTTTCCGCGTACACCGGGCTCTGCCGAATTTTAACGAGTATCCGTTCGACACCTTCTCTCCTCGCGCTTATTCGTAATCACCGAGCGAAGAGAAACGTTTTTGCTTTACCTTCTTTACTCTTCGTGAATGCACATAACGGGGACATGGCTTTGATAGACCAATTGCCTAGTTGAACTTTTCTTAAAGAGCTTATCGACCAACTTATGTTGTTTGGGAATACTGATGATCAGGTCCAGGTTGTTTTTTTCAGCAAACTCATTGATGGCATCCTCGATGTCGTTATGTTCCAGAAAAAAATAAACGGGTCGCAAGTCGCTCAATAAGGTTTCGAGTAAAACGGTCTGCTCTGGTTTTTCTTCTTGATCACGTCCATCGGTATTTACATTGAGCACATATAACTCGGCCTCAAAATTTTTAACCAGGTCGCGAATAATTCGAGTGGGGGTGGTCGCTACCACTTCTTTGCAATCGCAAGCGAAACCGATCTTTTTGATCCCTTTTCCAAAGGTCTTTCCGGGCGGAACGCAAATGACCGGTACATGCAAGTGGCGAATGGCACTTAATGCGTTGCGGCCAAAGAGAACCCGCTCAAAGGCCGAGGCTCCCTTTGTGCCCATTACAACGGCAAAGGGTCTGATCTTTTCGCAGATGGCTTCGAGTTCGTCTGTTACATTACCCAGCCGCGTTTCGGTATAGATCTTTTGATCTCCATGTAATATTTTACGTGCGACTTCTCGCACCTGTTCCATTTTTCGTTCGGCCGCTTTTCTTAACTCATCGATAGAGACCAGTACAATGGGTGCATCACTATAACTGACCGGCACCTGGTATACGTGCAGTAACATTAGATGGGCCTTTATAGCATTGGCCATTTCCAGGGCATAGTGCAAGGCATTGGTGGCTATGGGAGAAAAATCGGTGGGTACTAGTATTGTCCTCATGGGGTCTGCGTTTGTCTTAAAGATAAACGCAGGCGTTGCGGCAACCCATGACCAAGGTCAGCGAGCTTATTGACGTTGAGTTGGCATAGCCAGAAAGGCGCCTACTCTTTCTCGCACATTTTCGCGAACGTTCAAATAGTATAGGTTGATATCACCCACATGATAATTATCGGTGCGATACAAGAAGCTGCCCGGAAAATGGGGGCGGTACGAATACACGACACCATTTTTGATCTGCGCATCCGTTGTTTTTTTATACACTTTATTAAAGCGTGTCAGCACCGAGCCTTTGTTTAGCTGGCGTGATACAAAATTAGTATCGGTTGTCCAGGTGATGGGATTGGTAACGATCAGAGAGGTCTTTCTTTCTTTTTCTTTGGTCACCCAGGGCGCTTCGTATCCCATTTTAAAAGTGCGCCAGCTGCATAGACAATTCGTTTGCGAGGGGGTTATACAAGCGCTGAGTGTTTTGAATTGACTTGTTTCGAGCGGCCATCCCACTACATAGGCCACGACCAATTGTTGTTGAAGCGATTTATTGTCGAAAAATTCCTTGAGCAGTTCTATGGCCATTAGGGCGCCCTGACTATGCGAGGCAATAATGATCGGACGCTTATTATTATAGTGTTCCAGATAATAGCGAAACGCAGTTCGTATATCGGAGTACGCCAATTGTAAGGCCTTTAGTGAGGCCAAGGAGTCGTTGCTGTAAAAATTACCGATATGCGCCTGCCGGTAACGAGGGCTGAATACGCGACTTTGTTCATTAAAAGCACTTGCTTGAAAAAGGATGGTCGAATAATCTGTCTTTGCATTAATATAGTAGTCATCAATGGCTGCGTTGGGGATTGCGGCCTCTTTCTTTTCGGTAAAAGTGGTAGGATGAATAAAGAATACATCAGCTGGGGTATCGCCGGGTGCTGTTTTGAGTGGTTTGGGGATACTGTCCGAGGGATCTTTTTTATCAGGATGAGCCGCCCAGTAGTCCAAATTGGTATAATCCGGTAGCCCTGATGGACTCTTAAAAGGATAAAGGGACCGATAGGATTGATATTTATCGGCACATCCGCTAGAGAGCAAAATCAGGCCAAAAAGGGCAAAAAGCGCTATTTTTTGGGTCATATTCCTCAAAAATCGGTAAAAAAAACGGTATTTATAGGATTCCATCAATTATGTTTTAGTGGGGGGACAAAAAATTTAATAAAAAAAGGTACTTTGTAATGCATGGTACTATATTTTTGTATTATCTTTGTTCCTCAATTGTTTAAATAGTCATGAATATAGACAATACACAGAGCCAGATGAGAAAAGGGATTCTGGAGTTTTGCATTCTTTCTGCCATTAAGAGAGGCGAGGCCTACCCTGGTGATATCGTAGATGAGTTGCGTTCGGCCGGCTTAAGCATTTTGGAAGGGACGCTTTACCCCCTTTTAACCCGCCTCAAAAATGCTGAAATGCTTACCTACCGTTGGGTGGAGAGCCCTTCGGGTCCCCCCCGCAAATACTTTTCTCTGACCGAAAAAGGCCTCCTTTTTTATACCGAACTCGAAAAAACCTGGAAAGAACTTTCTGAGGCGGTCAATAAGGCCATCTCGCCCAAACCCACCAATCTCTAATCTATCTCAATTCATTTTAATAAAAAATACTACTAATCAGCCGCCTCATGAAAAAGATCATCACCATTAATTTAAGCGGGCAGATCTTATCGATCGAAGAAATTGCCTTTGAACAGCTTCAAGCTTATATCGCTACCCTCCGCCAATTTTTTGACCGCGAAGAGGGGCGCGAAGAGATCATTAATGATATCGAAGGCCGAATAGCCGAATTGATGAATGAAAAGATTAAAAAAGGAAGTCCTTGTATTACAGAAGCAGATGTGCAAATCTTGATCGCACAAATGGGAAGCCCCGAAGCGCTGGCACAAGAGGGAGTTGCCGAAGAAAAAAACCAATCTGGTGCGGAATCGGCAGCGACAGAAGAAAATACAAGAACAAAAGCACCTGAACCCCGCAAACTCTACCGAGATCGTAATAACATGATCATTGGAGGGGTGGCCAGCGGATTGGCTGCTTATTTGGGGATCGATCCGACCATTGTGCGCGCCCTACTGGTGCTCTTGGCTTTTTCGAGTTTTGGGTTGATTTTATTTGGATATGTGTTAATATGGATCATCTTTCCTTTCGCATCCGTGGAGCCCTATAAAGGCAAACGTTTTTATAGAGACCCAGACAATAAAGTATTGGGTGGCGTAGCTGGCGGCTTGGCGGCCTATTTTGATAAATCCGTCAAAACGATCAGGCTTATTTTCTTAGCTCCTTTGCTCTTGCAGGTCTTTTTTTCCATTCTGAATTGGACCGACGACGATTTTACGTTCCTCTTATTTAACCTCAGTTTTGGCTCATTGGTCGGGTTCTCCTTTATTATGTATATCACCCTTTGGATTATCCTGCCCAAGGCAATTACCCCCTATCAGAAAATGGAGATGCGCGGAGAGAAGATCGATCTGGCCTCTATTCAAAAACAGGTAAGACAGGGGGCGGAGCAGTTTAAAGAAAAAGTAAGCAGCTGGGGTAAAGAAGTAGAGGCTGTCGCCAATGAGCTACCGGGTAAGGCCGAAAAAGTAGTCGGCGAGGTCCATCAGCAAGTACAAGAAAAGTTTAGCGGTAAAGATCGTACCCTTGGCGGAAGTATTTTATATGCGATCGGCTTATTGATCAAAGTATTCTTTGCTTTCTTTTTTGGCATTCTGGCTTTTTCGCTCATGGTATCGCTTCTGGCTGTATTTTTTGTGGGGGTAGTCACTTGGCCCTATCAAGCCTTTATTTGGGGTAACAATACGCAGCAATTATTGGCTTGGGCTGCAGTCATTTTATTCGTATTGGTTCCGCTGCTTGGATTTATTATCTGGCTGATCAGAAGGATACTGGGATATAAGAAAAAAAATGCCGTGCTGCGCTATAGCTTTTTTTCGCTGTGGACAGTAGGCTGGATCATCATGTTTTTATTTGTCAGCACCATGGGTAAGGAATTCTCTACTCGAGAGCAGATCGTCACCACTGTGCCGATTTCAGTTGCTGATCCGGCCACTATACACCTTACAGTCTCGCAGCCTGCCATTATGTACAGCAACAAGATCCCCTGGATACATATTGAGGGCGAAGAAAAGGGCTGGGATCTCACCAAGGACTCGCTGAAGCTTTCGGCCTTGGTTATTGAGACCACGATTAGTCCGGACAGTTCTTTTCACCTGGAGCTTATACGAAGTGCCACCGGGCGAAATAGTCAACAGGCCCTTCAGCGCGCAGAGGCGCTTGGTTATACCGTTAACACGATGAGCAACTTGATTCAGGTATCCAATAAGGCCGATACCGGAATGATCGTTGACCTGCCCAGCCACTATTCGATCGCTGCAAAAGATAAGTATCGCGCCCAGCAGGTCAAGTTGGTGGTGAAAATTCCGGTCGGAAAGACCATTTCTTTTGATGAGTCCATCAAAGAAAAGCTCACGTTGGGCGAGTTGGAGGTCCGCTTAAACAAGGGCCGGTTACGCGAAGTAGACTGGAATAATGCAGATTTTCCCTACGAGTATGGCGTTATTTATAAAATGATGCCTGACGGAATGCTGCGTCCGATCAACGAGGCTACCTCTCCCGGCGCCCTATAGAACAAGCCCGGTTTGGCGTACATTTGTGCTCTCAAAAAAAGCACATGTCCGTAAAGCCCACCCCGTTTTATAAAAAGCACATCGCCTTAGGAGCCAAAATGGCTCCTTTTGCAGGATACGATATGCCCATCTCCTATACCGGAATCAATGATGAGCACGCCACGGTGCGAAAAAATGCCGGTGTATTTGATGTGAGTCATATGGGTGAGTTTGTGCTTAAGGGCCCCGATGCACTTGACCTGATCCAGCGGGTTACCAGCAATGACGCTTCCAAACTCTTTGCCGGTAAGGTTCAATATAGTTGTTTCCCCAACGATAAAGGCGGAATCGTAGATGACCTTTTGGTGTATTGCCTCGAAGAGAACAAGGCCTATATGTTGGTGGTAAATGCATCGAATATCGAAAAGGACTGGACTTGGATCCAACAGCATAATCACAAAGGGGTAGAGATGCACAATATCTCTGAGAAGACTTGTTTGTTGGCCGTGCAGGGGCCGCAGGCCGCTCGCATATTGCAACCCCTTACCGATCTCGATCTGGTCAACCTGGCATACTATACGTTCGTAAAAGGGAAATTTGCCGGCGTAGACAACGTGTTGATCAGCGCTACCGGTTATACCGGGGCCGGGGGTGTCGAGATCTATTTTGAGGATAAGAATGGAGAGGCCGATCTTATCTGGGATGCCCTTTTTACCATAGGGGGCCCACAAGGATTAAAACCGATCGGACTGGGTGCCAGAGATACGCTGCGTTTGGAAATGGGATTCTGTTTATATGGAAATGATATTGATGATACGACCTCTCCACTCGAAGCCGGATTAGGATGGATCACTAAATTCACCAAAGAATTTACCAGTTCAGAATTCTTTGCTCGTCAAAAAGCCGAAGGCGTAACAAAGAAGCTGGTCGGTTTTGAGATGATCGATAAAGGAATTCCTCGTCATGGTTACGAGATCAATGATGCAGCGGGTAGCACGATCGGGGTCGTTACCTCGGGTACGCAGTCGCCCACCCTGGGCAAGGCCATTGGGATGGGCTATGTGCAAACGGCGCAATCACGACTTGACAATACGATCTTTATTCAAGTGCGCGATAAGCAATTGAAGGCACAGGTTGTAAAATTTCCGTTCGTATAGTTAGCTCTTCTTATGCCTACGATCCATCTTACCACCTTTATTGCGGCTTCTTCCGAAGTGGTCTTTGACCTCAGTCGTCATATTTCCGTTTATAAAGAGTCAATGAGCCCGTACAAGCTCGAGGCGGTAGCGGGTACTCGGTTTGGTCTGATCGAGAAAGGAGATACGGTTACCTGGCGCTCTCATCAATTATTCAAAGAGCGAATCCAACGGGTCAAGTATGTCGAAGTGCAACGTCCTGATATGATCATCGAAGTGCAGGTGCAAGGCGATCTGAGCGCCATGCGTCATGAACATTATTTCAAGGCGATCGATAATGGAATGTTGCTGATCGATCTGCTCAGTTTCGAGATGCCTTATGGCAGAATGGGTCGCTGGTTCAACGCCCTCTACTTTACTAAGTACATGGAGTCGCTCTTGCAACAGCGCAACGAGACCATTAAACGATTTGCCGAAACAGATCGTTGGAAAAAAATACTAATCAAATAGCAGCGAATTATATCTACATGAAATCAAAACCTACGCTCTTTACGTCTCTTTCTCCGGCCTTACTTCATTTATACGACCTTTCTGATAGTGTAGTGGTGATCATCGATGTTTTTAGGGCCACCTCTACCATTGCTTCCGCACTTTTCAATGGAGCTCGTGCCGTTATTCCGGTAGATTCAGTACCGAAAGCGATCGAGATGAGTAAAAATATCGATGGGGTGGCGGCCGGTGAGCGAGACGGTATGATCGCTGAGGGATTACAGCACGGAAACTCTCCGCTAGAATACACGCGCGACTTTATTGGTGGCCGTACCCTGGTGTTGACCACCACCAATGGGACGCGACTTTTACAAATGGCACTCGATCGCAATGCCCATACCATTGTAGCCGGTAGTTTTCCGAACCTGGGTGCTATTTGTGATTACCTGCAAAAACAAAATAGAAACGTAGTATTGGGTTGTGCGGGTTGGAAAGATCGCTTTAATCTCGAAGACACCCTTTTTGCCGGAGCGATCATAGAAAGACTGCAAGAGCAATTTACCATTCACTGCGATAGTTCTCTTATGGCCTCTTCTCTATATCGTCAGCACAAGGATGATCTGCCCGGATTCGCTCCGCAGTTAACACATTACCACCGATTGGTCCAGCGTTTTGGGTTAATTGAGGATATTCGATTTTGTCTAACACCCGATGTGGCCAACGTACTTCCCTTTTACGAGGATGGGAAGCTGGTCATAAAAAAATAAATCCTTTAAGGTACGAAATTTATCGACTCCTTTACCCGAGGGGGCTACTTTATATTTTTCTTTTTTTATTGATGGAAATACGGGCCACATTCCTTTAGATTTGTAGGTTATCCTTTTTATTCACGGCCTATAGTTAACGTAACAAAAAATTGGCTCTCCCCCATTTAGTAAAACATATTTATACGCATGGCACCGATGAGGTGATCAAGCGTGGTAAAAAGATACATGCTATTGGGTATGTAGAGTTAGTGGAGTACGATGAGTTATTTGGTACGGCCACGTTTCGTGTAAAGGACGATAGTTACAGCACGTACTACAAGGTTCAGATCCATCATTTCAGAGACCCTAAGGCTACTTCCCTTCGTTGCGGCTGCCCTTACAACTTAGGGGATATCTGTCGTCACGAAGTGGCGGCCTTGTTTCAATTGCAGGAGCTTCTCGATCGAGGTCATCTGCAAACCGGACATCTGCGTTACGACCAGCGTCATACTACAGTGAAGATGCGGTCGATCGATCTGAAGCATCTTCGTTTGCTTTGCTCTTCTGAAACACTCATGGAGGCAGAGACCTTTTTACGCACAAAAAAGGCGAGGATCGATTATGCAGAGAACGAAACGGTCAAAGCACAAGTGGTTCTCGATGGCAATACCTACGAGGTGTTGATCAAAAAAAATGAGGAGCGCAATTTCGATACCAGCTGTGATTATGACGATACCGAGCATCCGCTTTGTTTACCCAAGGTGATCGTTTTCTTACAGTTGCTGAATACTTATGGGTCTGGCTATTTTGATAGCATCCGCAATTGGGACAAAGAGAAAAATAAACTGCTCGAAGCCTACGGATATTCGCTGAAAGATGACCTGAAGGGAAAATTCGAGTTTGCTTATAAAGAAGGTAAACCCTTTTTGCGGGTGCTCGATGCTTCTATTAAGCGCGTGGCCGTAGTAGCACCCACCACTCGTCCGGCTCTTCGCTCGTTTCCTGAAAAGATCACCGAGCTTACCGAGACACCTGTCTTACCCGACGTATCGACACCTTCACAACGGTTGGGCCTGGTCTTTAATTTCAATAAAAAGTCTTTCCCTCGATTTTCAGTAGACGCGGTCATTGGCGAACCTAGTGAGCAAAACGATAGTCTGATCGGACCGGTAGAAAAACTCGATATCACTCGGTTTGTCAATACCGATACGTTTAGTGCCGAAGATGCTTCGCTTTTACAAGTGATACGCAAGTTGCAGGATTCGGAGATCAATAAATACGTGAATCGGAATTCTCCTTTCTCGGGTATTTGGGAAAATATCTTGCAGGACGAAGCCGACGATCTGCCGGAAGAGACCAAGGATTTGATCACCGAATATTTGCAGCCGAAACTACATCGTTTGTTTCAGGAGTTCGGTCAACAGGCTATTGTGTATATGTTGCCAGAAGGGAAGTCTTTTAAGACGGCTCATTTACGCTCGCTTCAATTGCAGACCACTGAAGCCGTTCCGGTGTTTCAGGTAAAAAAGAATAGCCAGTACACCTTGCAGTGCAAAGTAAAGGCCGGCATTGCCGAACTGGACCTGACCGATAATGAAGCCACTACGCCGTTGCTCTATTTCTATAATCATCAGGGTTTTTGCTGGAAGAACAAAGAGACCATCTTACTGATCGAACAATTCAAATCTTCGGGTAAGTTGCTTATTCAGCCCGGGGAATGGCAGCAAGCGCTGCAAGAAAGAATATTGCCCCTCTCAAAAAGCTATTCGGTTCAATTTGACAGATCGCTTACAACAGAGATCTCCCAAACTGCTCCCGAGCCAAGGGTCTTGCTGAGTGAAAAGGGAGATTACCTCTTGTTTACCCCCCGTTTTGTTTACCAGGGATACGAAGCCGGGTTCAGCGATGGGCTCAGGGTGTTGGTGCCGCAAGGAAACGGTATCTTGATCATTAAGCGGCAAACCGAAAAGGAAGAAGCTTTTTTACAAAAGTTGCAAAGTCTTCATTCCGGGTTTGTATATAATAAAGAAGACGGCACCTTGGCCTTAAAGGGCTCCGATGTATTACGCAATAATTGGTTCTTCCTTTTTATTGACGCGATGAAGGAAGCCAAAACACCCGTATTTGGATTTGAACACCTGAAGCAGTATCGGTTCAATACCGCCAAACCCCAGACGCGCATCTTTATTAGCAGTCATACCGATTGGTTCGATGCCAAGGTGAATATTGTATTTGGTGATCAACAGGTAACGGTGGCCGATGTAAAGAATGCCTTAGCCAACAAACAACCCTTTGTGCAATTGGGTGATGGGACATTAGGGGTGCTTCCTGACGAGTGGCTAAAGAAATATGCCTTACTGTTCAGGGTGGGAGAAGGTAAGACCGATAGCTTAAAGCTCTCCCGCTATCATTTGGGTGTAGTGGACGAGCTATATGCTAATAAGCAAGACGAAGATCTGGAGTTACAGCTCGAAGAAAAGTATGAGCAACTTCGTCAGTTCGATAAGATCGAATCGATCGCACTGACCGGCCCGTTAAGTGAGGTCTTGCGCCCCTATCAAGTAGCCGGTTACCAATGGCTCAACTATCTGCGTGGTATCAATTGGGGTGGCATACTTGCCGATGATATGGGATTGGGAAAGACAGTCCAGGCGCTTTCTTTTTTGGAATACTATAAACGCACCGAAGGAAAATTAAAGGCCCTGGTGGTTTGCCCCACCACACTCATCTACAATTGGGAGAACGAGATCAAGAAGTTTACGCCCACGCTCAGTTTTCGGATCCATCATGGACCGGCACGTACTCGAAAAAAAGAGGAGCTGGACGATCACGATATTACCATTACTACTTATGGTACCTTACGAAGTGATATCAAGTTACTGAGTACACTTGCACTCGACTATGCTGTTCTGGATGAGTCACAGGCAATCAAAAATCCCTCAAGCAAAGTGACAAAGGCCGCCTCGTTGTTACAAGCCCGTCACCGTCTTTGCATGAGCGGAACTCCGTTGCAGAATAACACCTTCGATATTTACGCGCAAATGAATTTCTTAAATCCGGGCATGCTTGGCTCGGTTGAATTCTTTCGACAAGAGTTCGCCATCCCTATCGATAAGTTGGGTGAGCAAGACCGCAAGGAGCATTTGCGAAAACTACTCTATCCCTTTATTTTACGTCGTACCAAGGAGCAAGTGGCCAAGGATCTGCCCGAAAAACAAGAAGTCGTTCTATTCTGTGAGATGGAGGAGGAACAACGCAGTATTTACGATGCTTATCGTAATGATTATAGAAATCACATACTTGGTTCAATTGAGTCACAAGGAATTCAAAAATCTCAACTCACTATCCTTCAGGGCTTGATGAAGCTTCGTCAGATCTGTGATTCCCCAGCTATTTTGAATGAGCAAGATAAATTCCCCAATCATTCCATTAAGCTCGATGAGTTGTCCAGAGAGCTAAGTGAGGGTATTAGTTCGCACAAGGCGCTGGTATTCTCTCAGTTTTTGGGAATGCTTTCGTTGATTCGCGCCAAACTAGACGAGCTGGGTATTTCCTATGTGTATTTTGATGGCAGCACCTCGGCTCCTGATAGGGAAAAAGCCATTCAGCGCTTCCAAAAAGACGAGTCGGTTCGGGTGTTTTTGATCTCGTTGAAAGCGGGCGGTGTGGGTCTAAATCTTACTGCGGCGGATTATGTTTACATAATGGATCCCTGGTGGAATCCTGCTGTAGAGCAACAAGCCATCGATCGTACGCATCGTATTGGGCAAACCAAAAATATTTTTGCGTATCGAATGATCTGTAAAGACTCGATAGAGGATAAAATTCTGCAATTGCAAGAGCGAAAGCGCAATCTGGCCAAAGATATTATTGCCGATGATCAGGGTTTTGTGAAGACCCTTACTCGCGAAGACGTAGAATACCTGTTTAGTTGATCGATTTTTTCACTTGATCTTCCTTCCATTTATCCTGTTTTTGCGCCATCCGGCCTTGTCTATCCACTAAATCGGACGATTTAACGATTTATCAGCAAGTACAAGAGCTGTTTTGCGTCTATCTTTGCGCACCATTTACAACGCTATGAGAATATCCATCTTGTTCCTGTTCCTTTTTGTCTTTATGTCCCCTTCTGTTTTTGCCCAGCGGGCCGATGGCAGCATTAAGGGAAAGCTCATCGATTCTACCGCCAAGCAACCTGTTGCGGATGCGACCGTTTCGGTGATCAGTGCCCGCGATTCTGCGTTGGCTAGTTTTTCGCTGTCGAGTAAACAGGGCGGTTTTGAGATCAAAAACCTGCTGCCCGGAGAATATAAACTGGTGGTAAGTAGCAAAGGCCTTCAAGAAATTAGACAATCATTCTCTATTACGGCCGAAAAGAAATTGATCGATCTGGGAACGCTGACCATGAATAAGGATTATAAGATGCTCGAAGGAGTTGTGGTTACGAGCGAATCTCCCATTGTTGTTAAGAACGATACGGTGCAATTCAATGCCAGCGGATTTAAAACAGTGCCCAACGCTACGGTCGAAGACCTGCTCAAAAAAATTCCGGGCATGGAAGTTGACAAAGAAGGCGGTGTAAAAGCACAGGGTGAGCAAGTGCAACGTATTTTGGTAGATGGGAAAGAATTTTTTGGAAACGATCCCAAGCTGGCGACCAAGAACCTGACGGCCGATATGGTTGAGAGTGTGCAGGTCTTTGATGATATGAGCGAGCAGGCTAAGTTTACCAAGATCGATGATGGAAGTCGTAGCAAGACCATCAATATCAAACTTAAAAAAGATCGCAATAAAGGATTTTTTGGAAGAGCCCTGGCAGGGTATGGAAGTAAAGACCGCTATGAGGGTAATTTGAGCTTCAACAAATTCGATGGCAACAATCGCATCTCGGTACTTTTTAATGCTAACAATATCAACAAACAAGGATTTTCTTTTAATGATATTATTGGCGCCATGGGAGGATTTAGTGGTTTTGGCGGTGGCGGTGGCGGCATGACGACCATCACCATGGGTAGCGGCGGTGGTGGCGGCATGGTATCCATGACCATGACCGGTGGTCGCGGTGGCGGTGGATTTGGTGGTGGCGGAAATACCGGCATTATTCGATCGCTTGCTACGGGTACGAACTTTTCTAATGAATGGAATGGGGGTAAGACCAAGTTGACGGGCAGTTATTTTTTCTCTGATAATCGTCCGGTACAAGAGCAGACCATCCTTCGTCAAACTTTTTTTGTTAACGATTCTTCGGCTAATCAAAATCGTAGCAGTCGTTCAGAAAATATCAATCATAATCACCGGATCAATGTTCGATTCGAGCATCAGTTTGATTCGCTGACCTCAATACTATATACCCCCTCTGTAACGCTGCAACACTCAGACAATACCAGTTTTGATAGCAGCAGTACGATCTCTAAAACACCATTGGCGTCTTTTTTTGCCATTCAGACCAACTCGCAAAATACCAATGTGCGCGACGGGTATAATATCAATAACAATGTCTTGCTAAGAAGAAAGTTCAGCAAGATCGGACGAACCCTAACGGTCGGGTTGAATAATACGATCGGAGGCAGCGAAGCGGATGGGAAGACCATTGCCAATAACCTTTTCTTGCGTCCCAACGGCAGTATCGGATTGAACTTCTCTCAAAATCAGCAGTACAACCAGCAAACCAAAACCCGAAACAATGTGGTGAGTACCTCGTATACCGAACCACTGGGTCTCAACAAATTGCTTGAGTTCAATTATGCGTATACCAACAACTTTAGTCGTAGCGAAAAGGAAACCTTTAACTACAATAACAGTAATGGGAAATACGATAACCCGAACTTATTACAGACCAATGAGTTTAAAAATATATTTACGGCCCATCGGGTAGGGGTCAATTATCGTCTGCAAGAGAAAAAATATAATTATCAGTTCGGTCTTGGCGTGCAACAGGCCGAACTCGAGAATCACAGCTACCAGGCGCTGACGAACAAAGACTCCATCAGTCGTCAAACCTTTACCAATCTATTCCCCACGGCCAATTTTAATTTTACCCCGACGCGTAGCAAGAATTTGCGCGTTGCATACAATGGCCGAACCAACCAACCCACGGTGGCCCAATCGCAAAATGTTCCGGATGTGACCGATACATTGAACGTCCGCATTGGTAACCCGAATTTGAAGCAAGAATTCAATCATAGTTTCAATATTGGCTATAATACATTCAATCTGGCAACATTCCGTTTTGTAGCGGCTAACTTCAATATTACTACTACACAAAATCGTATTGTCAATAGTATCTCCGTGCGAGGTCCGGTGCAAACCACAACCTATGCTAACGTAGATGGATACTTGCGTGCGTTTTCTTTCTTCACGCTCGGACTTCCATTTAAGAATCCGAAACTAAAAGGGTCTAATATCAGCTTGACCAATACCATGTTGTATCTCCGTGATATCAGCTTGGTCAATAAGCTCGAGAATGTGACCAAAACACTGGCGCTTACCCAAGGAGCGGGTATTAGTATCAACAAAGAAAAGATCGATTTTGGTTTGCGGGCCAACCTGACGTACACGAATCTTAATTATAGCATCAATACACAACTCAACGAAGATTTCTGGACACAGACCTATAATGCGGATGTTACCTTTACCTTCCCTAAAGGAATCTTACTGGCCAGTAATTTCGATTATCTGATCAATACGGGCCGGGCCGAAGGGTTTAATCAAAATATACCCTTGTGGAACGCGAGCGTAAGCAAGTTGATGTTCAAGAAAAAGAATGGCGAATTGAAATTTTCTGTCAATGACCTACTCAACCAAAATGAGAGCATTACCCGTAATGCCGGAGACAACTTCTTGCAAGATACCCGTAGCATGGTGCTTCGCCGCTATTTCTTGGTCAGCTTCTTATTTAATCTAAATCGCATGGGAGGCAAGAACGCGACACAACCTCAGGGAATGCCGGGTATGCCACGCTTTATGCAGCGAGAGGTACGCGATATCAGGATCAATTAGTAGAACGTATACGTTGTACACACGAGACCGTATTGTACAGTAGCGGAGGGTAGTAGGAAGTAGTTGTTTGTGCCCGGATCGACCATTATAGACCTAATAACCCTCGCGCCTTTTCAAGATCTTCGGGTGTGTCGATCTCTACTCCTTTTTCGGGCGTCAGCACCATCCTGATCGGAACACCGTGCTCTAACAAACGCAAGCATTCCAGCTTTTCCGTTTTCTCCAAGGGGGTCAAGGACCAACTTGTAAAGTCGAACAAGGTTTTTTTGCGAAAGGCATACACGCCCACATGCTCATAGTAAGGCGCTGCTTGTTGCGGATCTCTGGGAAAGGGAATCACACTGCGACTAAAGAAGATCGAATCATTTTTCTGATTCACCACCACTTTGACCACATTGGGATTTTGAATGTCTTCGGCCTGTGTCAAGGGGCGCATTAGCGATCCGACCTGAACGAATGGGTCTGTAAATGCTTGCAGTAATTGCAGCAGCGGTTCTTTTTTAATAAAAGGACTATCTCCTTGCACATTTACGATTATATCGAACGCCATGTCGCGTGCTACTTCGGCAATTCGGTCGGTACCACTTTCGTGTGCCTGCTTACTACGAAGGACCTTGCCCCCGATCGAATTTATTTCGGAAGCGATCTGGTCACTATCGGTTACTACCCAGACCTCATCGAACAACCCGGTATGGAGGGCTGCTTCGTAGGTTCTTCTAATAACGGTCTTGTCGCCGAGCAACTGCATGAGTTTTCCGGGAAAGCGAGAGGCCTCGTAGCGGGCGGGGATCATGGCAATAGCCTTCATACTAAGGTCAAATTAATCTTGCGAGCGCTGAAAGGGTTTTTTCAATAAGGTCTTTAGGTCTTCATCTTTATCGGCCGGATAATATCGGTCAATACCATATTGAACATCGTGTATGCTCAGCGTTGAGAAAGTGCCAAGCAAGCGATCCCAGATCGAAAAAACAGCCCCGTAATTCGTATCGGTATACGGTTGAAAGCGGTGGTGATGAACCTTGTGCATATTGGGTGATACGAACAAGATACTAAGTGCCTTGTCGATCGCTGTGGGCAATGCGATATTGGCATGCGTAAAAGCGGTAAAACCCACCACCAGGGTTTGATAGATCATTACCGCATACATAGGAGCCCCCGATAAAAAAATAAAGAGGATAAAGAACAAGCCCCTCAATAAACTATCACCGGGATGATGTCGTAACCCGGTAGTGACATCTACTTTGGTATCGCTATGGTGTATCAGGTGAAATTTCCAAAGCCGGGGCTGTCGGTGCATTACCCAGTGTACCCACCAGCTGCTAAAATCGAGAGCAAGTACACCGATCAGGATCGTCCAGCCGATGGAGGCCGATGTCCAGTGTACAAGCCCTATTGCGTGTTGCTGACACCAGTCCGAAAGCCAGACGATAACAATGGCCAGTATACTGTGAATGATCAGGTGAATGACCGTAAAGACAAAGTTTACAGCGGCATGACGGAGTTTGTTCGTGCGGTACCGTAGAGGAAAGATCGGAATGACCCCTTCGAGGATCCAAAAAAATAAAAGCCCTCCGACTAAAATGCCCATTCGCTCGAGCGGTCGTTGCTCGAGATCTTTAAAGTAGTCGATCATCGAAGACCAGTTCATAGGCGGTGTCGTTTCTGGGACTAACGAGAGAGCAAGCGTCGTAAGACCCTTTATTGATTTAGCATCAGCGGCATCACCAGCATCAGCAACTCTTCGTGATCACTTAAATCGCGGGGTTTAAGCAAGCCGGCCTTGGTGGGAGTGGAGAGCTCCAGGTTTACTTCATCGCTGTCGGCTGCGCCTAGCATCTCGATCAGGAATTTTGCGTTGAAGGCAATTACCAGATCTTCTCCGGCATATTGACATTTCATGCGCTCGTTTCCTTCGAAGCTAAAGTCGACATCTTGTGCGGCCATTTGCAATTCGCTGCCGGAGATATTCAGGGCTACCTGATTGGTACTTTTATTACTGAAGATACTCACGCGACGTAGAGCACTTTGAAAATCGGCCGTATTAACCGTAAGACGATAGGGGTTCTCGGCAGGAATTACCACTTTATAATCGGGAAAACGTGCATCGATCAGACGACAACTCATTTGCGTGGTGCCGTAGCGGATAAATAAGTGATTAGTGTTGTAGCTGAGTGTTACCTCTTCTTCACTTACCGGAATGGCGGCTTTGACCAGATTGAGCGGTTTACGTGGAACAATAAATGAATCGGTCTTTGGGCATTTTACATCGGTGCGCTTGTAGCGAACCAAACGGTGTGCATCGGTAGCCACACACTGCATACCTTTTTTATCTAGTTCAAAGAATACGCCCGTCATGGCCGGACGTAGGTCGTCGTTACTGGTTGCAAAAATAGTTTTGTTGATAGCCGTTAGCAGGGCGTCTGCTGTCATCGTAAAAGAAGTAGTGTCGTCGGCGGCCGGCTCTTTGGGGAAGTTATCGGGATTTTCGCCCATCACTTTATACTTACCGTTGTCGCTGGTAATTTCAATGGCAAAATTCTTGTCGATCGTAAAGGTCAAGGGCTGATCGCCGATATTTTTGAGTGAGTCCATCAAGATCCGCGCCGGTATACAAACCTTGCCGGCATCTTTGGCTTCGATGTCGAGTTGTACCCGCATTACGGTTTCTAGATCGGTAGCTACGACCGTCAATTTATTTTTTTCGATCTCAAAGAGAAAGTCTTCGAGAATCGGCAAAACGGTATTGGTATTGATGACACCAGAAATGTGTTGTAATTGCTTTAACAGCAGGGACGAATTCGCAATGAATTTCATACGATCTCTATTGTGGGTTACGAGCGAAACTACTAATTTTTTAGGTAGTTTTGGAGAGATGTATAAAAAGCTCTTGACCCCCCAGCAGGCCCTACAAAAACTGAGGCATTTTTGCGCGTATCAAGAGCGTTCTCATCAGGATGTTAGGGAGAAATTACTTCAACTAAATTGTGCAAAAAAGGAGCATGATGCGATCATTGCCAGCCTCATCGAGGATGATTACCTGAACGAAGAGCGTTTTGCCCTTGCTTTTGCCGGGGGCAAGTGGCGTGTAAAGCGATGGGGCCGAAACCGCATCCGCTACGAACTTAAACAAAGAAAAATCAGCGACTATTGTGTCAAAAAGGCACTGCAGACCATTGAAGAAGAAGAATACCTATTGATACTGTCCGGCCTTACGGCTAAAAAGTACGCTGAGTTCGCGGCCTTTCAGTATGTTATCCGGATTAAGAAAACAACTGACTATCTGATCGCAAGGGGCTTTGAGTCCGACCTGATCAGAGTGGCCTTGGCCGAATGTCGGACCGAAACCAAATAAATGGCTATGGGAGAATTACTCGTTTCATTGGTGCAAACCGATCTGGTATGGGAAGACAAGCAGGCTAATTTACGTCATCTGGAGGCCCAGCTGCATCTATTGAAGGGAAAAACACAAGTAGTGATATTGCCCGAGTTATTCAGCACGGGCTTCAGCATGCAAACCACTTCGTTGGCCGAGCCCATGGAGGGGCCTACGGTGCAGTGGATGCGCACGATGGCCCAACAGCTACAGCTGATCATTACCGGTAGTGTGATGATCGAAGAAGGGGGCCAGTGTTTTAACCGGCTACTTTGGGTGTTGCCAAACGGAACGCTCGGGCAATATGATAAACGACATCTGTTCGCCTACGCAGGAGAAGACCGGCATTATCAAAAGGGCAAAAAGCGATTGATCGCTTCGGTAAACGGCTTCAGGGTCAACTTACAGATCTGTTACGATCTGCGCTTTCCGGTCTGGGCTCGACAACAGCCTAAAGATGGCCGGCCGGAATATGATCTGCTCGTTTATGTGGCCAACTGGCCAGCGCGTCGTCGATCGGCCTGGATGCAACTCTTACAAGCTCGCGCTATCGAAAATCAGTGTTATGTGATCGGGGTAAATCGGATCGGAGAAGACGGGCATCAAATTTATCATAGTGGAGATTCGATGGTCATCGATCCGTTGGGGGAGGTCTTATTTACCCAAAAGGACAAGGCTTGCGTTCATACTATAACGCTTCGCCAGGAGTGGATCCAAAAAGTCCGTCAACAATTTCCTTTTTTGAATGATGCCGATGGGTTTGAACTGCTCGTATGAATTATTTTTTCAGATGATTCCATCCTTGTGCTATAAGCGGATGGGTAGATCCTCCTTTGGTAATTAACGTGGCACCCTTCTCTGGCTCGGTCATGTAGCCGATCACACTGATCTGTTCGCTTTGCACGATCTTTTCGTAATCGTTAGCAGAAATTGTAAATAAAAGCTCATAGTCTTCGCCGCCACTAAGGGAACAAGCCGTAGGATCGATCTCAAATTTGAACGCGGCCAGCCGGGTGGCCTCTGCGATCGGTATCTTCTCTTCGTATAAGACACAACCTAACTGGCTTTGCTTGCAGAGGTGTAAGATCTCTGAACTTAATCCATCGCTGATATCCATCATGGCGGTGGGAACAATGGCCGACTTGTTCAAGAAAGCGACAATGTCTTTTCTTGCTTCGGGTTTGAGCAACCGGCCGATCACATATTGTTCTCCTTCGAGATCGGGTTGTACTTTGGGGCTCTCCAAAAAGATCTTTTTTTCTCTTTCCAAAAAAAGCAGACCTATATAAGCCGCGCCAAGATCACCACTTACACAGAGCAGATCACCCTTTTTGGCCGTACTTCTTTTCACAAAAGTATCGGGGGTTACTTCTCCGATGGCCGTTAGGGATAAGACCAATCCTTTTTGCGAAGAACTGGTATCGCCACCAACCAGGTCTACACCATATTTTTCGCAAGCGGCATAAATCCCTTCATATAGTTCACTTACAGCTTCTACACTAAAGCGATTACTGATCCCAATGCTCACTACCAATTGAGTAGGCGTAGCGTTCATGGCATAAATATCACTCAGGTTAACGACCACTGCTTTATAGCCCAGGTGTTTGAGCGGTGTGTACATCAGATCAAAGTGTACCCCTTCGAGAAGTAGATCGGTCGTGATAACGGTCTGCTTTCCGAAATGATCGATCACCGCTGCATCATCTCCTACCCCTACGATCGAAGAGGCCTGTTGTAATTCGATATTACGTGTCAGATGCTCAATAAGACCAAATTCTCCCAATGAACCGATCTCGGTGCGTTCGTTACTCATATAATGCGTGTGGTTAAAGTTCTTTATGGCCATTGATGACCTGTAGCATCTCTTCGTGGATCTTACCATTTGTAGCCAGTACCTTATGTTGGTACACGCTAAAAGCTTGTCCGGTAAAATCGGTGACCTTGCCTCCGGCCTCCTCTACGATCAAATAACCGGCTGCACTATCCCAAGGTTCTAGTTTTTGTTCGAAGAACCCATCGAAACGCCCGCAGGCTACCCAGCAGAGATCAATCGCAGCCGATCCTAATCTTCTGACAGGAACTCCTTTTCTGACAAATCGCTCAAATACTTCGAGCGGGCCATTGGGCTCATTGATGTACGTATAGGGAAATCCCGTTACCAGGCAAGACTTGATAGTATCGGTCTTGTGGCTTACCTGTATGGGTTTATCGTTGAGAAAGGCTCCCTGCCCCTTTTCGGCAAAGAAAAATTCATTGAGATGGGGATTATAGACCGCCCCCATAACGATCTGCCCCTGGTGCTCGAGGGCAATGGATACACAGTTGAGCGGAATGCCTTGAGCAAAGTTGACCGTACCATCAATAGGATCAATGATCCATTTATAGACAGAGTCTTGCGTAAGTTTTCCGCTTTCTTCGGCCAAGATCTGGTGGTCGGGATACTCTTTTCGGATAACCGAGAGAATGGCTTTTTCTGCTGCATGATCGGCCTCGGTGACCAGGTTATTGACCCCTTCTTTATTATGTACGGCAAAAGAGCGTTGAAAAAAGCGCATGATCTCTTCGGCACCGGCCCGCGTGGCCGCTAACAGTGTTGAACGAAGCATGCGCGAAGATACTGCCTCCATGTCTCAATTACTTACCTTAGCGCTCATACCAGTTTAGAACCATGGCCTCATTTTTAGAAAATGCCTTGCCCCGTGGACTGGCCTCGGCCCTGCGACTTGCTCTTTATGATCCAAGGCGTCAGCAGCTGCGGGTCTTAAAAAAGCTGCTTCGTAAAGCACGCTTTACCGCCTTTGGGCAGCATTATGGCTTTGATGAGGCCTTATTGAGTACGCATCCGGACAAACGCTTTCAGGAGTTGGTGCCGGTGCATGACTATAACAAGATCTATAATGAGTGGTGGAAACTGACACTCGATGGTACTCCGGATATAGCCTGGCCCGGCAAGATCAAATATTACGCACTCAGTTCCGGGACCTCCGAGGCCGCCAGCAAATACATTCCTATTACCAATGATCTGTTGCGAAGCAATATGATCAACTATTTGCGACAATTACTCAGCCTGATCCGCTACGAAGATGCCAACAAAAGGGCCATGACCAAGGGCTTTTTGATGTTGGGAGGAGCCACAGACCTGACAAAAGGAAAAGCGGGCTGGTATGCCGGGGACCTGAGTGGTATACTGGCTAAGAAAAGACCCTTCTGGTTTCAGACTTTCTATAAGCCCGGTGGTCGTATTGCTGCTTTGACCGATTGGAACCAAAAGTTAAATGAGATCGTCGAAGAAGCGCCTAATTGGGATATCGGTTTTGTGGTTGGTGTTCCGGCCTGGTGCCAGATGTGTATCGAAATGATCATCGATCATTATAAAGTAAAGCATATCCACGAGATCTGGCCCAACTTCAGCTTCTTTGTTCATGGCGGGGTAGCCTTTGAGCCGTACCGGAAGGGATTTGAAAAGTTATTGGGTAAGCCGATCGTGTATGTCGAGAACTATTTATCGAGCGAAGGTTTTATCGGGTTCAAGAATAGGGAACACGCCAAGGGAATGCAGCTGATCTTGAATAACAATATCTTTTTTGAGTTTATCCCCTTTACCGAAAATAATTTCGATGCCGATGGTAATTTGTTACCCCAGCATCAATCACTGATGATACACGAGGTGGCCTTGGATAAAGAGTATGCCCTGGTGATGAGTACCAATGCCGGCGCCTGGCGCTATCTGATCGGAGATACCGTTCGGTTCGTAGACCTCGATAAGGCCGAGGTGGTCATTACCGGCCGCATCAAACATTTCTTGAGTTTGACCGGCGAGCATCTCAGTGTAGATAATATGAACAAGGCCATCGAGTTGGTCAGTCAAGAGTTCAATATCAGTATTCCCGAGTACACCGTGCAGGGCTTTCCTTACCAGCAGTTCTTTGCTCACCGCTGGTACATTGCTACCGACGACGCAGTCGATCCGGACCTGCTCAAAGAGCGAATCGATAAGCAATTGCGTAGTTTGAACGATGATTATGCGGTAGAACGAGATAGCGCATTAAAAGAGGTATTTCTGGAGGTTCACCCTGTTTCGGTATTTATGCAGTTTATGGAGCAGAAGGGAAAATTGGGTAGTCAACATAAGTTTCCCCGCGTTATGAAAGGAAAGATGCTAGCTGAATGGGAATCGTTCTTGCAGACCCGTTCAGCACACTGATATAATTTTGTAGCTATGCAGGAGGCATCGACTTCAATATCGTGGTGGTCTAGAATAAAGAAATTCCTGTTCTATCTTTTTATTTTTCAACTCGGCTATATTGTCTTGCTAAAATGGGTCGATCCACCGATCACCATGACGCAAGTATCGGCCTGGGTCTCTTCGGATGGACTGCACCGAGACTATGTATCGTACGATAAAATTTCACCCCACGCAAAATTGGCGGTGCTGGCTTCGGAAGACCAGCTGTTTACCACGCACCAGGGCTTTGATTGGAAGCGAATAAAAGAAGCGTTCGAGTACAATAAAAAGAAATCAGATCGTCTGCGAGGCGGTAGTACGATCAGTCAACAAACCGCTAAGAATGTTTTTTTGTGGCAAGGCCGCAGCTGGCTGCGCAAAGGGCTAGAAGTGTATTTTACCTTCATGATCGAATTGATCTGGGGCAAGGAGCGTATCCTTGAGGTTTATTTGAATGTGATTGAGATGGGGCCTGGTATCTATGGTATCGAGGCAGCCGCGCAGCACTATTTTAGTAAATCGGCTGCGCAGCTCTCTCGTTACGAGGCAGCTCTTATTGCGGCGTCGCTGCCCAACCCCAAAAAATATCGAGTACAACCCCCGTCTCCTTATATGCAGCGAAGGGCTTCGTTTATTACGGACCAAATGAAAAACATCCAATCAGATCCGGCGATCAAGTCGTTGGTCGAAGGTCGTTGATGCTCGGCGCTTGACTCAATACCGTATCTACCGCTCGAATAGCCATTTCTAACCGGGCATTCTTTTCGCCCCTGATGAGCGTCCAGCCTACAGGTTGATGAATCATACAATCTGTATACATTTTCAACAGGGTGTCTCTTGTCGTTTGATCGGGATATTCGCGTAATGCGTCTTGTACCCAGGGCAGATCTGTATCGCAAAGCAAATAGTGATCATATTGTCGCTGTACGATCTGCTCCAAGATATAGCGATGACATTTCTTAAAAACAAATTCACACCACACTTTCATAACGTACATATCGGTATCAATAAATAAGGGTATGCTCCTTTCAGAATTGCTCGCTACTTTTTGTTTTTCTTTGAGGGCGGCCGTGATGGAATCTTCCAGCGCGAGTTGCCCTTTGGCAATGGTCAGCAGCTCATCGAATTGATAATTGGTACCCTGCTCCAGCAGATAACTTCTGGCATATTCGGGCACCCAACTGGTTTTAAAATGATCGGCCAGCGCTGCGCAGAGTGTACTCTTACCCGTGCTTTCAGGGCCTAGTATCACAATTTTTTTTATCATAGGCGTTGGGCTCGTTTTTTCCATTCCATCAATCCGGCAATGGCCAGTCCGGTCAAGACAAGATAATATCCTGCCGTTAGCCATAATCCCTTTGAATAGTAGAGGGGAACAGCGGTAATATTGGTGAGGAGCCACCAAAACCAACTTTCCACTTTTTTCTGTGTCATCAGCCACATTCCGGTAAAGGCTGCTGCAGAGGCCAGGGCGTCTGCCCACGGAATGGCTCCTTCAAAAAACTCCCCTTTTAAATAGACTAGTGAAAAGTAAAGGGCTATATAACAGATCAAAAAAAACAAGAGTTGCGCTGTCCAATACCTTGTAGAACTGAAGCTGATCTTTACCACTCTTTCATTTTGCTCGGTTCGTTGCAGCCACCAATACCAACCATATAGACTCATGACCGTATAATAAAAGTTGACGGTCGCTTCGCCCGGTAGTTCGGCCCCCACGCTGATCCACGTATAGATGATGGTATTGATCAGCCCCAGTGGATAGACCCACACATTTTCTTTTCGGCTACACCAAACACTGGCAATGCCAGCAACAACTGCTATTGCCTCTACAAGTGTTATAGTCGGGAATGTAGCAAGTAGCGGGGGATACAAGGGAGCAGTGATTGATTATTCCGATTCAGCCACTACTTCTTTCACCTCGGGTATCATTCTTTTCATCATGCCTTCGATACCGGCTTTAAGGGTGATCATAGAAGAGGGACACCCACTGCAACTTCCCTGCATCGAAAGACTGACGGTGCCGGCCTCGTAACTTTTGAATTGTATGGCGCCACCATCCATTTCGACGGCAGGACGAACATAATTATCAAGTAATTCCTTTATTCTTTTTACCACGTCGTCGTCATCGGCACTCACTTCGTTACTACTCATGGTCTTGGTGGCCGCTAACTCTTCTTCGTTTACCACCATCTTTCCTTCTTCGAGGTAGTCTTTTAAAAATTGCCTTATGGATGGGATCACATCGTTCCAATCGGTTTCGGTCGTTTTGGTCAGCGTTACAAAATTGCTGGCAATAAAAACCGCTTTGATAAAAGGGAATCCAAACAGTTCGGTCGCCAGGGGCGAAGGTTTGGCGCTGGGGATATCGGGAAAGTCGACGCTTTTACCGGGGTAGAGAAGTTTGTTAGCCACAAACTTCATGGTCTCGGGATTGGGCGTCATCTCGGTATAGATACTAACGATAGGATTTCCGGTCTTGATCATAACTCACACATTGGTATACAAAAATAACCAAAATCGGGGGAAAGGGTTCGGTCAGGCGGTAAAGCGTCCCGTTTTTTTGAGCACTCGTATCAGGAGGTATACTCCTGTCAACGCTCCTACCAGCGCATATAAAATGGTTACCGATGCTACGGAAGAGCCAGCCAGCCATTCGGGGTACCGCAATGCTGGCAAGGGGGCGAATAATAGCAGACAAATCCCCAAGAGCCAAATAAATTGGGTGGTATGTTCTTTCAAGATCCAGCGTTTCCAATTGAATTCCATGCTCTTTAGGGTGGCCGACAGTCCATTGAGCGAAGGCCACCAGCGATTTACTTCTTTGCAATAGCGATCAAATCCTTCCCCAAATTTTTTTCGCAGAAAATCTTCTTCTGCCAGTACAATGGCCTGGTAAATGAACAGGAACAGGGGCATCATGAACGCCACATAAAAAAGAGAATTCGCCAACACGCCCACCCCCAGCAACATTAAAATATTACCAACGTACAGCGGATTGCGACAATGCCTGAAAATTCCTTCCGTTACCAGCCCGTCTGCATAGGGCTTACCTTCTTTTCCGCCTCTTACAATATAGGCCAGTCCAATGGTGAGGCCTCTGATAGCCTGTCCGGTGCAGGTAATTAGCAAACCCAAGAGGATCGGCCACCTGTAACAATAGGGGCCACAGGAGGCCTCGCTGAACAGCGAAAGAGAGGGAACGAAAAGGGCACCATAAAAAAGAATAAAGATCCAATTACGGTATTTGAAGAAGAAATTTCCGATCGAGATCATAGCAGCTGTTTATCGTTTGACGGCAATGAGCCCAGCAAAATTGTACCACTTAAAAAACACTTCGCAAGAGGTGAAGCCCTGGTCGCGCAGCAGCGAAATATTCTCACTTAGCTTATAGGGTACCAATACATTTTCGAGGGCTTCTCTTTTTTGGGAGATCTCTAATTCGCTGTATTGATTTCTTCTTTTATAATTGTAATAGTAGTTGATGTAATCGCGATTAAAATTATTTTCTTCGGCCAAGATCTTCTCGACCAAGATCAACACGCCGCCGGGATTGAGGCCTTTACAAATATCCTGTATTAACTTTTCGCGGTAAATGGGTCGAACGAATTGCAGGGTCAGACAAAGCACCACCACCGAGGCATTATGAATGGCCACGCCCTGACTCAGATCGACACAACGCAGTTCGTAGGGGCGGCCAAATTTTATTTCATCGAATTTGGTCTTGCACTTGTCGAGCATTTCTTGCGAATCGTCGAGACCTATAAAGCGAATGGATTTTTCTACCAGCGTATCCATTCCGATCATGGTCGTGCCGGTAGAACAGCCCAGGTCGTATACAAAACTCCCCTCGCGGGCATGGTCTGCGGCCAGTTCGGCCATCATGCGCTGGATCTCGCCATAGAAGGGGACCGAGCGATTGACCATATCGTCAAATACGCTGGCTACATTGGCGCCAAACTTAAAGTCGCTGACTTTTTCGATCTCGTCACGGAACACCTGGTCTTTACCCATACGATTGAATTATGGGCAAAGTAACTAAATTGTTCAGTCTTATTCGGGTTGTTGTCCCCATTTCTCGGGAGAACGCCACAGCGCCGAGAGCAATAGCTCTCGCATAAAGAAAAACTCTTTGGGAAGTTTATCGTATACCTGTTCGAATAATTCTTCGTGTCCGAGCAATTCTTTTTTACCCTGTTCGCGGTCGATGATCATGACCCGGTCAAAATCTTCTTTGGTAAAGGTTTCCATTCCTCTCCAGTCCATGTCTCCATAGCGGGGACGCCAACCCAAGGGACTCTCGACGGCCGATACCTGTCCTCGAATACGGCCTACGATCCATTTAAGCACTCGCATATTCTGTCCATACCCCGGCCAGAGGAATTGACCATTCTCGTCTTTTCTGAACCAGTTGACACTAAAGATTCGTGGTGCATTCGGAAGATCGCGTCCAAATTGCAACCAGTGATTCACATAGTCTCCAATATGATAGCCCATAAAGGGTAACATGGCAAAGGGATCTCGTCTTACTTTTCCTACTTCTCCAAAAGCGGCTGCTGTCATTTCGCTGCCCATGGTGGTAGCTAAATACACGCCAAAGTTCCAGTTGAAACTTTGGTAGACAAGTGGTACCCCCGTGCTTCTTCTTCCGCCGAAAATAAAACCAGAGAGGGGGACTCCTTCGGGATTGTCCCAACCGGGATCGATGGCCGGATTTTGGGCGGCCGGTGCACAAAAGCGAGAATTGGGATGTGCGGCCGGTTTACCAGAAGAGGGATTCCACGGCTTGCCGGTCCAATCAGTAAGTCCTTCGGGTACTTCTTTGGTAAGTCCTTCCCACCATACATCCTTATCGGGAGTAACGGCCACATTGGTAAAAATGGTGTTGGCCTTGATGGTCTCCATGGCATTGGGATTGGTGTGATAATTGGTGCCAGGAGCAACTCCAAAATAACCCGCCTCGGGGTTGATGGCGTGCAATCCCCCTTTCTTACCCTTGTGTATCCAGGCGATATCGTCTCCTACCGTGGTCACTTTCCAATCATCGAATTCTTTGGGCGGGATCAACATGGCGAAATTGGTCTTGCCACAGGCACTGGGGAATGCGGCTGCCAGATAATTTTTTTGTTGATCGGGCGATGTAACCCCCAAGATCAACATGTGTTCGGCGAGCCAACCTTCTTCTCTACCCATTACAGAGGCAATCCGCAGGGCGAAGCATTTTTTTCCCATCAGGGCATTACCCCCATAACCACTTCCATACGAAATGATCAGTCGTTCCTCGGGAAAATGAGAGATATATTTTACATCAGGATTACAAGGCCAGGTGCTGTCTTTTTTATTTCCTTCTAAGGGAGCGCCTACCGTATGCAGGCATTTTACATAACTCTTTTTTTGTAAGTAAGGTAATACGTCCGACCCCATGCGTGTCATAATGCGCATATTGACCACGGCATACTCCGAATCGGTTAACTGTACTCCATACCGGGAAAAGGCCGATCCGATCGGACCCATGCAAAAGGGGATCACATAAAGTGTACGCCCCTTCATGCTGCCTTGTAAGAGATCGTTGAGTTTATTTTTCATCTCTACCGGGTGCATCCAGTTATTGGTGGGGCCGGCATCTTCTTTTCGCAAGCTGCAAATAAAGGTTCGGTCTTCGACGCGGGCCACATCGCTGGGATCACTGAAGCAGGCGAAACTATTGGGTCTTTTCTCGGGGTTCAAGCGAATAAAGGTTCCCTTTTTTTCGAGTAGGGAACAGAGGTTGTCATACTCTTCTTGACTGCCATCGCACCAGTGGATGGCACTGGCCTCGCAATGAGCGGCCATTTGCTTGACCCAGGTATCCAATTCGGTGCGGGCTTTGGCTGTTTCGGTAACGAGAAAGTTTTGTTGTGTGGGCATAGCATCGATTTTTGAGCAGGCCACAGGAAGTGGCCGAGGAAAGGCGCAAAGGTAAATGATCTAATTTAAACTAACGATCGTTCAGTAGGTTGGCAGAACGAATTTTTTCCTCTTTTGCCTGTTTTTCAATCGCTTACTCTTAGTGCCAGTGTAGATCGGCCCCTCAAAAAAGCCAAACAGTTTTATATTTGTACAAATAATTGAACCATGCCCATCCGCTTATTTTTGATCGTTTTGCTTGGCGCGTTTTCACTGAGCGCCTGTGTGAGCAGCAAGAAATTCAAAACCGCCCAGCAAGACTACTCTAAACTGCAAGAGCGTTACAAATTGCTGGAGACCGAGAACAACGACTGTGGCGAAGAAAAAAGGATCTTGCTCAAGCAAAAAGAAATGTTGGAAAGAGAGAAAGCCTTGCTGGCAGCACGGATCAAAGAATTACAAGAGCAGGTAACCTATGTAAAGGATAATAATAACCAAACCCTGAAACAACTAGAGAGTCTGTCTGTCATCTCTACGCAGCAAGCCGAGAGCATCAAAAAATCGATGGAAAATCTCGGGATCAAGGATGCTTACATTCAGAATATTCAGCAGCAGATGTCGTACAAAGATTCATTGAATATGGCCCTGGTGATCAACCTGAAGGGGGCTATCGGAAATTTAGCCGACGAGGATATTAATATTAAGGTTGATAAGGGCGTTGTTTATGTAGACATCTCGGATAAGCTTCTATTCAAAAGCGGAAGCTATGATATTACGGAGAGAGCCAAAGAGGTGTTGGGCAAAGTAGCCCTGGTGCTCAAGAATCAACCTGAGTTGGAATTTATGGTCGAAGGGCATACCGACGGAGTACCCTATGCCGGTTCGGGTGTGATCAGTGATAATTGGGACCTGAGCGCTATGCGGGCTACTACCGTAGTTCGTTTATTGCAAAAAAAGTATGGACTCGATCCCGCCCGCATGGTGGCGGCCGGTCGTGGCGAGTATCGTCCCGTTGCTGATAATGCTACCAAAGAAGGTCGTGCTGCCAATCGCCGCACGCGCATAGTCGTGTTGCCGCAACTTGATCAGTTCTATAAATTGCTCGAGAAACAATAGGGGCCCCTACACGGTAGTTCTCAATTGATCTCTTCGAAGATGCCGGTCTCTTTGTTCTTGCGTACCCGGCCTGCTGCGAACCAACGCCCGTTCATGGCAATATAAACGCCTGCAGGCAGGGTCTGTGCAAAAGCCAGCGCGCTTCCTATATTGAATAAACCATCAGAGCTTCCGAATTTGATCGGGATCATGGCACCGGTCAGCACGATCGTTTTATCGGGAACTTTAGTCGCCAGTAGCGCGGCGGTTTGCGCCATTGTATCGGTTCCGTGGGTAATAACGATCTGTTTTTCGGAGCATTGGTTACAATGGTCCACGATAGCGGATCTGTTTTCGTCGGTCATTTCCAAACTATCGACCATCATCAGGGTCTGAACCGCTACATCCACGTTGCATCGGCCCAGCGAAAGCAGATCGGGCATATGGGTATCCTTAAAAAAAAGCTGTCCGGTAAGCTCGTTGTATTCTTTATCGAAGGTGCCACCGGTAATAAATATGCGGACCGCCATTTTCGAAAATTTATGTGAAGGTAATGCAGGGGCCATTATTACGATCTGTAACTTCGTAAAACAAAAGGCCCCTCCGTAGAAACGGAAGGGCTCTAACGATTGCTTGCCATATGAAAATCTTGCGCTAAGAACGCGAGAGAAAAGGTCGAATTGAATCGCAGCCACAAATGTAGCGGCCAGTGAGTGGCTTCGGTAAACGAAAAGTCCTTTACAATCGCATGCCTAACAGCAGGATAAATTGCTAAAACCCTTATCAGTAAAGGGTTTCGGCCCATTTACACTATGATGTCCAACCGCGCTACCGATATATTGTTTTTGCTAATTAAGTCGCTTGAGAAGGCCGAGAAAAGGCATTTTAAGCTCTACATAACCCGAAATTCGGGAAAGGCCGATCTTAAGATCGTAAAACTCTTCGACGCCATTGAGCGCAACACGGATTACGATGAAAAACTCTTGCTCAAAAAAATACCCGGACTGACCAAATCGAGACTGGCCAATCTAAAGACCCATCTTTACAAAGAGATCTTGTCTAGTTTGCGCCTGCTCAAAAGTGCGGACAGTATCGATTTGCAACTGACCGAACTATTCGACTTTGCCCATATTCTCTATAAGAAAGGCTTGTTCTTGCAGAGTCTTCGCTATATCGAAAAAGCTAAAGAGACGGCCAAGACCCATCATAAGTACAATATCATTTCTCCGCTCTTATCACTCGAAAAGAGGATCGAGAGTCTTCATATTACTCGCCACGTTCAATATCGTGCCGAAACATTGGCCGACGAGGTAAATAGTGTCAATCTTCATATAGACCGGGTGGGACGATTATCGAATCTCTCCTTGCAGCTTTTCAGTTGGTTCGTGCAAAACGGGCATGCCCGTAACGAGGCCGACGAACAAGGAGTAAAGCAATTTTTCCTGGCAAATCTTCCGGTCGATGCCTGGCAGCTCGACGGGTTCTATGAGCAGCTTTATTTGTATCAAAGTATTACCTGGTACGCCTTTATCCGCCAAGATTTTATTCAGTATTACCGATACAGTCAACGCTGGGTAGATCTTTTTACCCAACAGCCGTCCATGGTGCGTGTAGAGACGGGGCACTATATCAAGGGCATACATCAATTGCTCAATGCGCATTTTGTTTTGCGTAATCATTGTGGTTTCAGTAAAACGATCCGACTATTTGAGTCGGTAGTTAGCCTAGACCGGGTTCGCCAAAATGATAATTTCCGGGTCCAAAGCTTTATATACCTGAGTACGGCCCGGATCAACCAGCATTTTATGATCGGTAATTTCAAGGAGGGGATCAAGCGCATCCCGGACATGAAAAAAGAGCTGCATCAGTACGATCTATTCATTGATAGTCATCATGGCCTAGTACTTCACTATAAATTTGCGATGCTCTATTTTGGCAGTGGCGATTATGGTCGTTGTATCGATCATTTACAGCCCATCATTCACAGTACTACGCATCTTCGCTACGATCTGCAGTGCTATGCCCGGCTGCTTCATTTGATCGCACACTACGAACTTGGTAACGATATGTTGATGGAATCATTGACCAAGTCGGTATACCGGTTTATGTCTAAGCTGCAAAATTTTACCATGGTCGAAGAGGCCATGCTTCGCTTCTTGCGCCGGTCCATAACGCTCTCTCCGCGACAATTGGTTCCGGCCCTTACCGAATTGTTGGATCAGATCAAACACCTCGAAACAAATCGGTTCCAGGCCCGTGCTTTTGCCTACCTGGATGTTATTTCGTGGCTCGAGGCTAAGTTATCCGGCCAAACCCTCGAGAAGGTAATTCATGAAAAGTATTTGGAAAGCCGTCATCGATAAACCCTTTTGCTACCCGCATTCGGATTTCTGTTGGTGATGAGCGAGCGGCAGACGATTCCTTTTCGTAAAGTAATCCACAATTTTATCCGAGCTGTTTTTTCCGTGTAACTTGCAACCATGCAGGATTATCTCAGTGGGCTTAACGACAGACAGCGCGAGGCCGTACTTCATCATAATGGTCCTTTATTGGTCGTAGCCGGAGCCGGTAGCGGTAAAACCAAAGTACTTACCACCCGTATCATTCATCTAATGGCGGCGCACCAAGTAGATGCATTCAATATTCTGGCCCTCACCTTTACTAACAAGGCGGCCCGCGAAATGAAGGAACGAGTGGAGCGGATTTTAGGGAATGGAGAGGCCCGCAATCTTTTTATCGGAACCTTTCACTCGGTGTTCGCTCGCATTCTTCGCTTCGAAGCCGAGAAGATCGGCTATCCCAGACATTTTACGATCTACGATACGGACGATAGTAAAAGTGTACTCAAGGCCGTTATCAACGATCTCAATCTTGATGATAAGCATTATAAGCCTAATGTTGTTTACAATCGGATCTCGAGCGCCAAGAATGCGCTGATCGGGCCTGCGGCCTATCGCAGTGATTATGCCATTCAGCAAGAGGATATTCGATCTGGCCGTCCGGCCTTATCGCAGATCTATGAAAATTATGTGCAACGCTGTTTTCGCAATGGGGCCATGGACTTTGATGATCTGCTCTTGAAGTTTTACCAATTGCTAAGCACCGTCCCGGAATGCCTTTCTCGTTATCAACATAAGTTCCGGTATATCTTGATAGATGAATATCAAGATACCAATCCGGCGCAGTACGAGATCATCAAATTACTCGGGGCCATGCACGAGAATGTCTGTGTGGTCGGAGACGATGCACAAAGTATTTATAGTTTCAGAGGGGCTACCATCGAGAATATCTTACAGTTTCAGCGCGATTACGATCAGGTCAAAACGGTCAAACTCGAACAAAATTATCGCAGTACCAGTCAGATCTTGGCCGTAGCCAATCAGGTGATCAGTCATAACAAAGGGCAGATCGAAAAAGTATTATTCACCGACAATCCGCCCGGTGAAAAAATTCAACTGGTGCGAACCCTTACTGATAATGACGAAGGAAAGTTCGTGGCTGACTCCATTCAGGAGTTAAAGTTGCGGCATCATTACGCGCATCGCGATTTTGCGATTTTGTATCGGACCAATGCCCAGAGCCGTGCTTTCGAGGAGGCGCTTCGCAGAATGGGCATTCCCTATACCATCTATGGCGGCATTAGTTTTTACCAACGAAAGGAAGTAAAAGATCTGGTAGCGTATCTGCGGCTGATCGTAAATCCGCACGATGAGGAGGCGCTCAAGCGAATTATCAATTATCCTGTTCGGGGCATTGGCAAGACCTCGCTCGATAAGTTACTGCTGACCGCCAATGAGAAAAATTGTTCTTCGTGGACCATCTTGCAAGAGGCTCGTCAATATGGCTTTCGGACGGGGACACTTACCATACTGGAAGAGTTTGTAACAATGATCAAGAGTTTCGCCAGTATGCTCGAAAAAACGAATGCATATGATGTGGCTTTCTATGTTGGCAAGCAAACGGGTCTGGTCAAAGAGTTGTTCAACGATAAGAGCACCGAGGGTATTCAGCGATACGAGAACATTCAGGAATTGCTGAACTCTATCAAAGAATGGACGGAAAGCCCGGATAATGAGGGTGGCGAATTGGTCGATAAAAGTTTGGGCGCATATTTACAGCAGATCACCTTACTGACTGATGCCGATCAAAAGGATACGGATGCCGATACGGTTAAGTTGATGACTATTCATGCTGCTAAAGGGCTTGAGTTCTCTTGTGTATTTGCCGCCGGACTCGAGGAAATGCTTTTCCCCAACGCAATGGCCATTAATACCAGGGAGGAATTAGAAGAAGAGCGCCGCCTTTTCTATGTGGTCATTACCCGTGCGAAAGAACGCTTGTGGGTCAGCTATGCCAACACGCGCTACCGTTTTGGCCAGTTGGTACAAAACGAGCCCAGCCGATTTATAAAGGAGATCCCTGAGACACATCTCGATAAGCGATTTGCAGGCGGCAGTGCGGCCGGTTTATCGAGGGCAAATGGCGGAGGATCCTATTCTCGTGGAGCAGCGTATGGACGACCCGCAGCTTCCGACCAGACAAGGGATTATTTTTCGCGGGCGCGCTCGACCGACAACAAGACGAGTGGTGCGAGCGAAAAACGCGAAGCGCCCTCTTATGTGGGCCCTCCAAAAACTACGGCTAAGGCCATTCCGCATACCCCTTCCGCTAATTTTGTAGCCAGTGACCCCGCAAAAATTGAGGTAGGTCAGCGGGTGGAGCATACTAAATTTGGCTTCGGGAACGTATTAAGTCTGGAAGGGGCCGCCCACAATCCGATAGCAACGGTACAATTTGAGCAAAACGGCGAAAAAAAGATCATGCTCAATTATGCCAGACTACGGATCGTATAACAAGCCCTGTTAAACTCAATGGCTCGCTTGTCTCAAAAAAAGAATAAGCATTCTGCATCGCGTTTTTCTGTCTCTACCCGAAAGCGCATTCGAACATTTTTGCTACTGACCGTACTGCTAGGCACCCTGGTGGTCGGATTTTATTTATATACAGAGTGGCGTCATTATCAGCGCGTGCTTAACACCCGTTTTCCGGAGTTTGGTATTGCCATGCCCGCTCATCATTCTATTCATGGCATAGATGTGTCGCGTTATCAACGGTATATTAGCTGGCCGGCAGTTTCTTCGATGGAGGTCTTGGGGATCAAACTTGGTTTTTGTTTTATCAAGGCTACGCGGGGCACCGGACATGTCGATCCCCAATTCAATAGGAATTGGCGAAAAAGTAAACAAGCCGGTATGGTACGCGGTGCGTATCATTTTTTTACACCTACGCAATCAGGCGCTGAGCAGGCCCGTCATTTTTTACGGACTGTGTCATTGGCTCCCGGCGATCTTCCGCCCGTCTTGGATATTGAGGTGGCGGGAGGCGTAAGCCCCGATCGATTACGAAAAGAGGTTTTGCTATGGTTGACCACCGTAGAGAAAGCCACTGGTATTCGCCCTCTTCTTTATACCAACGTTGGTTTTTATCGGCGTTACCTGGGTCGCTCCTTTGATCAATATCCTCTTTGGGTAGCGCATTACTATCAACGAGGCCAGCCCAGCATCAGCAGGGGCTGGGCCTTCTGGCAGCATAGTGATGTGGGACGGGTCAACGGCATTGAGGGCCCTGTTGACTTTAATGTATTTAATGGAGATTCCACTGCATTCCGTCGTATCTTGATCCCCTAATTGAGACGTATGGAGCAGGGATGGGATTCGGAAGTAAGCGCCTTTTTTATTCGGATCGTCAATGCCATTGCCGTAACCATCATTTGGATGCTTACAGCCTCTACGGTGGGGCTCTATGCCGGATTGGCCGTACCGGGTCGCTATGCTACATGGGTTACGGTACTCTTTTACGCGTTACTCGTTATTTCGTTCACCGCACTGGTCCGTTATTTACGAAAGGCCTGGAAAAAACATCACCATTAACTACTGTGGTCCGAAATGATGACCCATTGACCATTGCGACGTCTTAAGAGCAGGGTAAAGTGACCTTGCACATTGCCGATACTTCTTGTTAAATGCCATTTGCCAATGACCTGTGCATGGGTCTTAGAAAGCAATTGCACCTGCAAAATGGTAAACTGCAGCTTTCCCATGGCCGCTGTATCGGGATATCCTTTTTTATAATTGGCCAGCGTATTGTTCCATCCATAGGTAACGCCCGACTTGCCAATAAAACAGAGCGAGTCGTTCTTCCAGTAGCCTTGCATAAAGCCTTCTAGGTCGCCCCGATTCCAGGCTTGGGATTGGGAGGATAATAAATTGTAGATCGCTGTTTGATCGGCACCCTGCCCCGAGACCGTGGCGGCTACTGTAAACAGTGCGATAAGAAAATACAGTTTCATCTTTTTTACCTTTGTTAAAGGGCTAACTTACTATATTAAATGACGCGAGGCATAACCTTTATTTATTTTCTTCTTTCTGAAAGCCCGCTCTCGAAAGAACCGTGTAGAGAATGCCAGTATACTACTACAGGTTGAAATAGGCCGAAAGGCTAACTAAAAGATATTGCTAATGCCTGCAATCATCGGCGTGGGCATGGTTATGCGCCCAGCAGCTGCGTACGTTCAGCAGATGAGAATAGATGATCAGTGCTACAGCCGGAATAAGCAGTACGAGTTGATAGAGCGGGAAAACTTGTTTGAGTACCAAAAAGAGTCCTCCCAATAGAAAAAGCAGCCAGGGTAAGAGCCGGTGATGGTGTTTAGTATACCCATGATACATCGAGTAGCTGCCAATGAGCAGGGCTAGCGCGATCATCCCTAATTCAAAACCCAGGTGGTGAATGATATTGACGCCGAACAATGGCAAGCTAGTCAGTAATAAGGGCAAAAGCGCACAGTGAATGGCGCAAATGACAGACGCACTAATGCCTAAGGCATCCCAGTTGATCCGACGCTTCATAGAGCAAAAATATCAAAATAGCAACACAGTTGCAAAAAATTGAGCTCCGCTTCTTTAAAGCCAGTCTGCCTTCGTAATTTTGACATTCAACACGATGTCATGTCAAAAAAACTAGGGCTCTATCTTTTATTTTTTTTCTTGCTGGCGATCGGCTTCTATGCGACCCTGGCGGTCCTAATTCCGGGGTATACAAAAAAGGGAGTAGCTCCGGTCAGCTATGTGCGCCCATTTCGCTTCTTGACCCAGGATAGTACCCTTTTTTCGGAGCAGGATATTAAAGGTAAGGTCTATGTAGCCTCTTATTTTTTTACTACGTGCAAGGGGATCTGTCCGCGAATGAATAACTACTTGAGAACGGTATATGACGAATTGCATACTGAGCCCGGATTCTTGATCGTTTCTCATACCTGTGATCCTGAGACCGATTCGGTCTCTCAGTTAAAGCGATATGCCGATTCTTTGCAAGTTGATACGCGCAAATGGGTATTTCTGACCGGTCGCAAAGACAGTTTGTATTATGCCGCCCGTATCAGTTATACGATCGACGATCCGGCCAATAATCTTACCTCTATCGAAGACGATTTTCTTCATACGCAGTTCTTTGCCTTGGTCGATAAAAACGGCGATGTCAAAAAGATCTATGACGGGCTCAAAGAATCGGAGGTAAAAGAATTGATCGCCGATGCCCGAAAACTACTTGAGGAGAAAAACTAATTTTACCGGTCTATGCCTCGTGTTGCTGCCTCTACCGAAAAGAAGATCACTGCCTTGCTAAAGCGTCAGGCGCTTAGTGTAACCGAAAGTCGTAAACGCATTCTTCAGTATTTCTTAGACCAGCC